>Ga0315281_10000483_pt1 | contig 55250 bp, 47 predicted proteins | sample YL17G07_0_MG_FD_204540 | JGI IMG/M metagenome (GOLD analysis project Ga0315281, IMG submission 204540) | Sediment microbial communities from Yellowstone Lake, YNP, Wyoming, USA - YL17G07_0 | ecosystem: Environmental > Aquatic > Freshwater > Lake > Sediment | place: USA: Wyoming | collected...
GGCATCGACGCCTTCAGCCGCAAGGTCGTCGAGTGGCAGGAGTGGCCGGTGCCGCAGACGCTGATCACGGCGATGGCGCGGCAGACGTGGGACGAGGTGCGGCACGCGTGGCTGGCGATCGGCCTGATCGAATCGTACGGCGGCGAGATCGGCGAGTACCCGGACACGCTCGCGGGCGGCGCGCCGCCGAGCGTGTCGCCGCAGGGCCCGCTGTCGCAGGGCTTCGGGTCGAGCGCGGCGGAAGCGCTGATGCGCGAGCCGGTGGTCAGCCTCTCGATGACGAACGTCTCGCTGGAGGGGCAGGCGCTAACGCTGTTCCAGGAGACATCGGCGGTCGGCGAGAAGATCGGCGACCACCTGATGGCGCACTGCTACGACTACAACTGGGCCGACGAGGTGACGCACACCGCGATCGGCGACTACTTCGTGAAGCTGCTGACGGAGAACAACCCCGCGGAAGAGGCGAAGGCGCTGCGCGTGCACGCGATGGCCGAGGCTTTCCGGGCGCGGCTGAGCGGCCAGCAGAGCGACGAACTCAAGGAGTTCTTCGCGGAAGAGATGACGCGCGCGACCGCCGCGCTGGGCTAGCACCGCAGTCCGGCACGCCCCCGAATCCGCGAGCCGTAGAAGAGTGAGCGTATGGCTGTTGTCCGCATCGACCTTGCCGGGTGCATCAACTGCGGCTGGTGCCGGCGCGCCTGCCCGACCGAGACGATCAAATACTTCGCCACGCACCACCGCACCCACGTCGTCGAGCCCGACGGCTGCATCGACTGCGGCATCTGCCAGCGCGTCTGCCCGGTGAACTGCATCGAGCCGGACGCGGCGTACGTCGTGCCGGCGCCGATGCTGGAAGCGGCGCGCGCGAAGGCGAAGCAGTTCGCCGCGAACCAGCGCCGCATGCAGCTCGATCGCGAAGCCGTCGCGCGCAACGCGCTGGAGAAGCTCGCCGCAAGGAGTGCCGCCCATGCCTGAGCTGGCCGTCGATCTGAAGACCGTAGGCGGCGCGTTCAGCGTGGACGAGAACGCCCGCCGCCTGATCCACTACAAGTTCGCCGAGCACGTCTGCATGACGACGGCCAGCGGCTGGGCGTCGTCGTCGCCGGCGATCAAGGTGAAGTTCGCGCTGGGGCAGCACTGCTACGAGGATTCGATCCACGCGCTGTGGCTGGGGCAGCGGCTGCCGGAGCTGCGCGTCACCGAGGACATAGAGCTGACGCTGCCGCCGACGTTCCGCTGGTCGAACAAGGCGGAGCCGCCGAACGAGCAGTTCCTGAAGTTCGTCGAGGCGATGCAGCTCCAGGGCGACCAGTTGCTGCGCATCGTCGGCCTCTACCGTGTGCTGAAGACGCACCTGTGCGTCTACTACCGCCACCACGCGCTGGTGACGGACCAGGTGTGCGACGCGCCGACGGTGCGGATCCTGGACCACATCCTGCTGGAGGAAGAGCAGCACGTGAAGTGGGGCCAGGCGATCTACGAAGAGCTGGCCGACACGCCGGAGAAACGGCGCGCCGCGCTCGAGTGGCAGATGGAGCTGGAAGACCTGCTGGTGCGTTCCGGCGGCGTGACCGGCGGCCGCTAGCGTACCCGACCCCGAGACGAATCCCACGGCAGCAACCGACAGGAGACCGCAGTCATGAAATTCGGCATCTTCTACGAGCACCAGCTCCCGCGCCCGTGGGACGACGGCCGCGAGGCAAAGCTGTTCCACGACGCGCTGGACCAGGTCGAGCTGGCGGACGACCTTGGCATCGACCACGCCTGGGAGGTGGAGCACCACTTCCTCGAGGAGTACTCCCACTCGTCCGCGCCGGAGGTCTTCCTGGCGGCGGCGTCGCAGCGAACGAAGAACATCCGGCTGGGCCACGGCATCACGCTGATGCCGCCGGGCTACAACCACCCCGCGCGCATCGCCGAGCGCATCGCGACGCTGGACATCGTCTCGAACGGGCGCGTGGAGTTCGGCACGGGCGAGTCGGCGAGCCGCTCCGAGCTGGAGGGCTTCAACATCAACCCGGCAGAGCGTCGTGCGATGTGGCGCGAGACGGTCGAGCAGGTCGCCAACATGATGGCGATGAGCCCGTACCCCGGCTTCCAGGGCAAGTACTTCTCGATGCCGGTGCGGAACGTCGTGCCGAAGCCGGTGCAGAAGCCGCACCCGCCGATGTGGGTCGCCTGCTCGAACCGCGACACGATCCACCTGGCGGCGCAGCTGGGGCTGGGCGCGCTGACGTTCGCGTTCGTCGACCCGGCCGAGGCGCAGCACTGGGTGACGGACTACTACGAGACGTTCAAGCGCGAGTGCGTGCCGATCGGCCACACCGTGAACCCGAACATCGCGATGGTGTCGAGCTTCTCGTGCCACCCGGACGAGCAGGAGGCGCTGCGCCGCGGTACCGACGGCTTCCGCTTCTTCCAATTCGCGCTGGGGCACTTCTACGGCTTTGGCAAGCACAAGCCGGGCGTCACGAACATCTGGGAGCGGTACACGGCCGTGCGCGACGAGATCGGTCTGGACGCGCTGGGCGGCGGCGCGGGTGGCATCGGCACGCCGAAGCAGTTGCGCGAGCACCTGCGGAAGTTCGCGGACGCGGGCGTGGACCAGGCGGTGTTCATCCAGCAGGGCGGCAACAACCTGCACGAGAACATCTGCGAGGACCTGTCGCTGTTCGCGAAGGACGTGATGCCGGAGTTCAAGGCGGCCGAAGAGGCGCGGCTCCGCAAGAAGAACGACGAGTTGGCGCCGTACATCGAGGCCGCGATGCAGCGTAAGGTGCGCATGGCGGAGATGCGGGAGGACGAGATCCCGGCGTACGAGGCGTACGGCTACAACATCGCCGAGGTGGACGTGTCGACGCTGCCGGAATCCCAGCAGCAGCGCATGGCGCAGATGCGGAAGATGCGCGAGATCGTCAACCGCTTCGACGAGCGCGAAGCTGCGAAGTCCGGCAGCTGAGGGGCTGTCCACAGATGACACAGATGTCGCAGATAAGGGATTTGGCGGCCGTGGTTGACGTGCGCGACCCCAAACGTACCGCCATCATCGGCGCGGCCATGGAGGTACACTCACGCCTCGGCGCGGGCTTCCTGGAGCAGGTCTACCAGGAGGCGCTCGCAATCGAGTTCGCTGAACGCGGCGTTCCCTTTGAGCGCGAGGTTGCGGTGCCGATCGCGTACCGGGACGTGCGCTTGAACACCACATACCGTGCCGACTTCGTATGCTTCGGTGAGGTGATCGTGGAACTGAAGGCGCTGCGGGCTCTCGGCGGCGCGGATCACGCGCAACGTGGTGAACTACCTGAAGGCGACGGGACTGAAGCGCGGCCTGGCGATCAACTTTGGCGCGGCGCGGCTCGAATACAAGCGATTCGTGCTCTAACCAATCTGTGAAATCTGCGGCATCTGTGGACAAAGGAACATCAAGATGGAACTGAAGGACAAGGTCGCGATCATCACCGGCGCGGGGTCCGGCATCGGGCGGGCCACGGCGCTGCGGCTGGCGCGCGAGGGCGTGCGCATCGTCGTCGCCGACATGAACGACGTCGGCACCGCCGAGACCGTTGCGCAGGTGAAGGCTGCTGGCGGCGACGCCGCGGCGGTGCACGTCGACGTCACGAAGTCGGCCGACCTCGACGGAATGTTCGACTTCGCGCAGAAGACCTACGGCGGCTTTGACATCCTCTACAACAACGCCGGTATCACGACGGGCAACCCGCGCTGGCCAGACTGCGCGGAAGACCAGTGGCTCCGCACGATCCAGGTGGATCTGGTCGCGGTCATCGAAGGCACGCGCAAGGCGATCCCGCTGCTGAAGGCGCGGGGCGGCGGCGTGATCATGCAGACGGCCTCGATGGCCGGACTGTTCGGCTTCCAGGCCGACCCCGTGTACAGCGCGGCCAAGCACGGCGTCGTCGGCCTGACGCGCGCCCTGGTCAACCTGAAGCCCGAGGCGAACATCCGCGTGAACTGCGTCTGCCCGGCCGTCGTGAACACGCCGCTCGTCACGTCCGGCGTGACCCAGCTGACCGGCGCCGCGCGCGAGGAGGCGGAGCGGCGCATCAAGATGATGCCGATGCTGCCGCCGGAGGAGATCGCGGAGGCGGTGTACGAGCTAATCCGGGACGACGAGGCGACGGGCATCGCGATGGGCATCTCGCTCGGCAACACGCGCCGCGTCGTGGACCCGCCGATCACGCTGCCGGTGACGTCGGGCGACACGAACGCGCTGCCGCGACGCTAGCGTGCGGCAGTCTGCAGGGCGCAACGAGAAGGGGCCGTGATCGTCGATCGCGGCCCCTGTCTGTGTCCCGTCGTGTGCGGCGTTAGTCGCGCGGCAGGCCCAGCCCGCGCTGCGCCATGATGTTGCGCTGGATCTCGCTGGTGCCGCCGGCGATGGTGCTGGCGACCGCGGCCATGTAGCCGAATCCGTAGCGGCCGCCGGCCGAGTACTGCGGCGCGCCGCCGGAGACCATGCCGTACAGGCCCGTCAGCTTCATGCCCAGGGCGGCGATGCGCTGGCCCATCTCCGACGTGAACAGCTTGCACATCGACGCCTCGTGGTTCGGGATGAGGCCGGCGTTCTGCATGCTCACGACGCGGTACGACATCATGCGGGCGACCATCGACTCGATCCAGCGGTCGGCCAGGGCGATCTGGGTCGCGTGGCTCTTCGCGCCGACAGCCAGGTCGGGGTGCTCCTTGGCGAAGCGGATGATCCCCTCGAGCTGCTTGCGGATGCCGACGGCCGAGCCGATCGACGAGCGCTCGAAGTCCAGCGTCGTCGTGCCGATGTACCAGCCGCGGTTCTCCTCGCCCAGCCGGTTGCGGGCGGGCACACGCACGTTCTCGAAGAAGACCTCGTTGAATGTGGCGCTGCCGGCCATCGTGATGAGCGGCCGCACCGTGACGCCGGGCGCGTGCATGTCAAGCATGAAGTAGCTGATGCCGCGGTGCTTCGGCGCGTCGGGGTCGGTGCGCGCGAGCATGTACATCATGTCGGCGAACTGCGCGCCGGTCGTCCAGATCTTCTGGCCGTTGATGACGTAGTCGTCGCCGTCGCGGACGGCGCGCGTCTGCACGCTAGCGACGTCGGAGCCGGCGTTGGGCTCGGACCAGCCCTGGCACCACTGCACGGAGCCGTCGAGGATGCCCTTGAGGTGCTCCTTCTTCTGCTCGTCGGTGCCGTGGACGATCAGCGTGGGGCCGAACATCATCGTGCCGAAGCCGCCGACGTTCATCGCGCCGAACTCGGCGAACTCTTCGTTCATGATGAACTGCTTCTTGGTGTCGAGGCCGGCGCCGCCGTACTCCTTCGGCCATGCGGGCGCGACCCAGCCGCGCGAGGACAGCGCCGAGCGCCACTTCTGCATGTCGCCGCTCTGGTTTGCGCTCTTGCTGCGGAAGAGGCCTTCGCCCTCACCGCCGCCGCCGCCGGGCGTATTCTTCGGGTACTCCGCTTGCAGGAAGTCGCGGACCTCTTTGCGCCATGCGGCTTCGTCGGGCGTGTCGTTGAAATCCATGGTGTCTGCCTCCGGTTCCGTACCGAGCGAGGCGCGCCCCGCGGCGGCGTCTCTCCGGGCGATTGTTTCGCCGTTACGAAATGATTCTACGAGGTCGCGGCCTTAGCGGCCATACCGCCACCGGCCAGGCCTGCGGCCCCGGCGTAGCCTCGCGCGCCACTATCCCAGCGCCGCGAAGACCTCCTCGAACGCCTTCATCTGGCCGCCGGAGGCGCTGGACGGCACGATGATCGGCGTCCGGACGCCGACGGCGTACCACTGTTCGATACCCTCGCGCACCTGGGCAGCGGTGCCATAGAGCGTCACGTCGCGGAGCCAGCGCTCGGACATCAGCGAGGGGATCTTCTCCAGGTCTCGAGCGTGCTGCGCCGCCTCGATGGCGCGCATCTCCTCCTCGTAACCCGCCTCGATCCAGTAGTTGCGGTAGTTCGGCAGCATGACGTAGCCGGTGAGCGTGCGGCGCATGACGGCCGCCGCCGCCTCGACGTCGTCGCTGATGCAGGTGGGGACCATGTCGCCGATGAAGAAGCCGGGCGCAGCGCGCTTGTCGGCGGGCAGGTGCGCAAGCGACGCCGCCATGTGCGAGCGCGCCCCGTTCGCGAAGACGCAGCCCTCGGCGATCTCGGCGGCCAGTTCGATCATCTTGTAGCGCATCGCAGCGAGCACGATCGGCGGCAACTCGCCCGCGCCCTGCTCCGCCGTCTTGCGCACGCGCTCGACGAAGTTGCGGATGTCGGACAGCGGCTTGCCGGGCGTGATGCCCAGCCGCTGCTGCACCGGGCCGTGCGTGACGCCGATGCCGAAGCGGAAGCGGCCGCCGCTCAGTTCGTGGATGAACGCCGCCTGCGCCGCGAAGTCGGACGGCTGGCGGAGGTAGATCGGCTGGACGGTCGTGCCGAACTCGATCCGCTCGGTGCTCAGCGACAGCGCGACGGCGAGGCCCATTGCGTCGCCGAAGGACGGCAGGTAGACGCCCGGGTAGCCGCGCTTCTCGATCTCCTGCGCGAGGGCGATGGTCTGGCGGCGCCGTCCGGCGACCGCGGCGAGCGAGAGTGCGGGCATGGGCATGATGCTGGTCTCCTGTCGGCTGGGCGCTGTCCGGCGGGCGCGCAGAGACACCCGGTCAAGGATGCTGCATCGGAGGCCGAGGAACCAGAGGGTGGGTCAGGCGTGCCGGGGCTGGTCCAGCACGAAGCAGATGCGCCGGATCTGGTGGCTGACGTCGCGGCGGGCGCGCCAGCGGCGGTACATGTTCGAGCGCCGGTACCAGAACTGGCTCCACTGGTGGAAGCCGCCGAGCGTCGAGCGCGCGGCGTCGCGGGGCGTGAACGCGAAGCGCAGCTTCGGCACGTCCTGGTAGAACGGCCGCGGCGCGGCGTCCAGCCGGTCGTCGATCAGGGCGCCCGCCAGGCTCTCGACGACGGCGTCCTCCTCGCGGTCCTCGCGGGATGACGTGCGGTGCACGCCGAAGTACTCGATCTTCGCGTCCATCGGCGCGTGGATCTCGCCGACGAGCAGCCGCGCGATGATCCGCGCGTAGGCGTGCAGCCGGCGCTCGTCGCTGAGCCGGGCCGCCACCAGCGCCTCGGTGCCGCGGGCGGATGCCAGCAGCACGGCGTCGGCGTCCTGCAGCTGCGCCGTCTCGTCGCAGTGGACGCCCATCTCTTCGAGCAGCGACCGCAGGCGGCGCGCCCGTTCGGCGGCCGTGCCGGTCGCCGGCAGGCGGCGGATGCGGTCGCGCAACTGGCGGCGGGTCTCGTCGAAGATGGCGATCTCGATCATGACACGCGCTCCGCAACTGTGCGCGGTTGCAGCCCGAGCAGGTGCCAGAGCATACGGCGCCGCAGGACGCCCTGGTCGGGCCGCGAAAGCGAGCGGTAACGCTGCAGCAGCTTGTCGAACTGCACCATGTCGCCGAGCGTCCACGGCAGCGTGTAGCCGGCAAGCTCCAGGATCTCGCGCAGGGGCCCGGAGCTGAGCGCGTCGCAGCAGAGCGCCCAGCCGACGACCCGCTCGAGCGTGAGCGGCACCTCGCCCTGGCCCTGCTCGTAGCGAGAGACCATGCTCTGGCTGATGTGGAAGCCCAGCTCGTCCAGCTCCCACGCCAGCTGCGCCTGCGAGCGGCCCTGGCCGCGGATGCTGCGCAGACTGCCGCCGATCTGGTCGCGGATGGCGTCCCAGCGGGCGATCTGGACTTCGTCGCGTTCTGGCATCGAGGATATGGTAGCACCGCCGCGCCGCGCTGCAATGCCGCCGGTGCATGGCGTCCGGCGCGGCATCACTGCTGACAGCGGAGCGTCAGGAGCGCGCGGCGCGCGGGCCGGAGGCGGCCGGGCGCTCTGCTATCCTGCATCGGACCCCGCGCGAAGCTGAAATCGGACCCCAACGTGAGCGATACCGCCTTCAAGCTCGTCTCAGACTTCCGGCCCACCGGCGACCAGCCCGCGGCCATCGACGCGCTCGTGTCGGCGCTGGAGCGCGGCGACCGGGCGCAGACGCTGCTGGGCGTTACCGGCAGCGGCAAGACGTTCACGATGGCGAACGTGGTGGCGCGCTACCAGCGCCCGACGCTGGTCCTGGCGCCCAACCGGACGCTTGCGGCCCAGCTCTGCTCCGAATTCAAGGACTTCTTCCCGGAGAACGCCGTCGAGTACTTCGTCTCGTACTACGACTACTACCAGCCCGAGGCGTACATCCCGCGCACCGACACGTACATCGCCAAGGACGCGGACATCAACCAGGAGATCGACAAGCTCCGGCACGCGGCGACGCGCGCGCTCTTCGAACGGCGCGACGTGCTGATCGTCGCGTCGGTCTCGTGCATCTACGGCCTGGGCGAGCCGGAGGAGTACCAGAGCTTCGTCGTCAACATCCGCAAGGGCGAGCGTTTCGACCGCGGGCGCGTCATGCGCCGGTTGGTGGACATGCAGTACGAGCGGAACGACATGAACCTCGTGCGCGGCAAGTTCCGGATGCGCGGCGACAGCATCACGATCCAGCCGTCGTACGAGGAGCTGGCGGTGCGCATCGACTTCTTCGGCGACGAGGTGGAGCGGATCATCGAGATCGACCCGCTGACCGGCGAGCTGCTGGCGGACCGCGACTTCATCGACATCTACCCCGCCAAGCACTTCGTTACGTCGCACGACAAGCTGGAGGGCGCGATCGAGGACATCCAACTGGAGTTGCGCGAGCGGCTGCAGGAGTTCCGCACGAACGGCAAGATCCTGGAGGCGGCGCGGCTGGAAGAGCGGACGAATTACGACATCGAGACGCTGCGCGAGGCGGGCTACTGCTCCGGCATCGAGAACTACAGCCGGCACCTGGCGCGGCGTGCGCCGGGCAGCACGCCGTGGACGCTGTTGGACTACTTCCCCGACGACTTCCTGATGTTCGTCGACGAGTCCCACATCGCCGTGCCGCAGGTGCGCGGCATGTACCACGGCGACCGCGCCCGCAAGCAGACGCTGGTGGACTTCGGCTTCCGCCTGCCGTCGGCGATGGACAACCGGCCACTGAACTTCGAGGAGTTCGAGCAGCACCTGAACCAGGTCGTCTTCGTCTCCGCCACGCCGGGGCCATACGAGATGGCCGGCAGCTCGCAGATCGTCGAGCAGGTGATCCGCCCGACGGGGCTGCTGGACCCGGTGATCGACGTGCGGCCGACGCGCGGGCAGATCGACGACTTGCTGGACGAGGCGAAGCAGCGCGCCGCCCGCGGCGAGCGCGTGCTGGTGACGACGCTGACGAAGCGCATGGCGGAGGACCTGGCGGACTACCTGCAGGAGATGGGCATCCGGACGCACTACCTGCACAGCGAGATCAACACGTTGGATCGCGTCGAAATCCTGCGCGACCTGCGGCTGGGCGTCTACGACGTAGTGGTCGGCATCAACCTGCTGCGCGAGGGGCTGGACCTGCCGGAGGTGAGCCTGGTCTGCATCCTGGACGCGGACAAGGAGGGCTACCTGCGGTCGGGCGGGTCGCTGGTGCAGACGATCGGCCGCGCCGCGCGCCACGTCGACGGCCACGTGATCATGTACGCGGACAAGCTCACCGACTCGATGCGATTCGCGATCAGCGAGACCGAGCGGCGGCGCGCGATCCAGCGCTCGTACAACGAGGAGCACGGCATCTCGCCGGAGGGCATCACCAAGGCGATCCGCGACATCACCGACCAGATGCGGAAGGTGGCGGAGGAGCGGCCCGGCTACGACGTGAAGTCGCTGCCGAAGGACGAGATGGCGCGCCTAGTGAAGGACCTGGAGCTGCAAATGAAGACGGCCGCGAAGTCGCTGGAGTTCGAGAAGGCGGCGCTGCTGCGCGACCAGGTGATCGAGCTGCGGAAGGCGATGCTGGACGACCAGTCGGCGTTGCACGAGTTCGCGCAGTCGTCGTACGGATCGCTGGGCGCGAAGCCCGGCCGCTACCAGCGCCGGGCGCCCGTGCGCGGACGCTGATCCGGGGGCGAGCCTCGCCTGATGCGGCGTGTCAGGCGAGCGGCGGGGCGGGGAACTCGCCGCGCACCTGTTCGTACGCTCGACCGGCCCAGAGCACCGACGCTTCGTCCCAGCGCCTCGCGGCGAACATCACGCTCACCGGCAGCTTCTTCGACGTGAGCCCGCAGGGCACGGCGATCGCGGGCTGCCCGGTGAGATCGAATACGCCGGTGTTCTGCGCCATCAGCAGCGCCGGGTCGGCCGCGCGCGACGATTCGATCGTTGGCGCCGGCACGGGCGTCGTCGGTACCGCCCAGACGTCCACGCCTTCGAGCATGGCGTCCGCCTCGCCGGCGCGCGACTGCTGCAGCGCGCGCATCGCCAGCACATACTGGATGGCGGTGATGCCGTGCCCGGCCTGGAGCAGCGCGGCCACCTGGTCGCCATAATCCGCGCGCCGCGACGGGAACGTCTCCGCGTGGAAGGCCGCCGCCTCGGCGAACATCACCGCCATCAGCGCGCTGCGGTACGCGTCGCCGTGCGGGAACTCTGCCTCGACGATCCGCGCGCCCGCGGACTCGAGATCCGCGAGCGCCTTGCGGACCAGCGCCAGCACCTCCGCGTCGCAGTGGTCCCAGAAGTACTGCTTCGGCACGCCGATACGCAGTCCCTTCGCGCCGCGCTCGATGTCCTGCAGCCAGTCGGGCACGGGCACACGCTCGGTCGTCGGGTCGAGCGGATCGTGGCCGCTGATCGCCCGCATGACGATCGCGGCGTCGCGCACGGTGCGCGTAAGCGGGCCGGCGTGGTCCAGCGTCCAAGACAGCGGCACCGCGCCGTGGAGGCTGGCGCGGCCGTACGTGGGCATCAGTCCCACGCAGCCGCAGACGGCCGCCGGCATGCGGATGCTGCCGCCGGTGTCGCTGCCGAGCGTCGCGAACGCCAGCCCCGCCGCGGTGGCCGCGCCGGAGCCGCCGGAGGAGCCGCCGGGCACGTGCTCGACGTTCCACGGGTTGCGCACGGGGCCGTAATGGGCGTTGTCGGACGTGACGCCGTAGGCGAACTCGTGCATGCCGAGTTTGCCCAGGCTCACCGCGCCTGCCTCGGCGAGCTTCGCCACGACGGTCGCGTCGCGGTCGGGCACGCGGTCCGCCATGATCTTCGAGCCGGCGGTCGTGCGGATGCCCTTCGTGTCGAAGAGGTCCTTGATTCCGATAGGGATGCCGTGCAGCGCGCCGCGGTAAGCGCCGCCGGCGATCTCGCGTTCCGCCGCCAGCGCCGCCGCGCGCGCCTGCTCGGCGGTGACCGTCATGTAGGCGTTGAGGTGGGGGTTGAGGCGCTGGATGCGCGCGAGCACGGCGTCGGTCACGTCGACCGGGCTGATCTCTTTCGCCGCGATGCGCCGCGCGACGCCTTCCAGCGGCTGCAGGCACAGGTCCGTCGTGGTCATCACGTCACCTCCGTCGTCGTGGCCGCGCTCGGCGCGCGTTCTCGCTGCGATCCTACGCGACGGGGGCCAACGGTCAACCGGGTGGGCTATCGGCGCGCCGCCTCGACCGCCCGCACCAGCGCCGGCAGCGCCTCGCCCGCCGGCTGGCGGAGCGCCGCCGCGGCGTGCGCCGAGAACGGCATCGGCTCCGGGTTCATTTCGATGAGCGTGCCGCCGCGTTCCAGCACCATCTCCGGGAACCACGCCGCCGGCGTGACGGTCGCCGACGTGCCGGCGATGAGCATGCAGTCGGCGCGCTCGACCTCTTCGTAGCAGGAGCGCAGCGCCGCCTCCGGGATCGTCTCGCCGAACATGACCGTGTCGCTCTTCAACACGCCGCCGCAGTGCGAGCAGCGTGGCGGCAGCTCGCGCAGGTCCGCCTCGGCCAACGGCCAGCGGCCGCCGCAGCCGATGCAGCGGACCTTCGTGCGGTTGCCGTGGATCTCCGTGACGGCGCTGCTCCCGGCCACGAAGTGAAGGTTGTCGATGTTCTGGGTGATCGTGTGGCGCAGGACGCCGATCCGTTCGAGCCGCGCCAGGGCGTGGTGCGCGGGGTTCGGCGCGGCGGCGGCGAGGGCGCGCGAGAACTCGTCGCCGGAGGCGCGGCGCGCCAGCATCTCTTGCCACGCGGCGGCGGGGTCGGCGAGGAAGCGGCGGTAGCCGTCCATCGGCGGCTCGCCGCGCTTCGTCCAGAGGCCGCCTGCGCCGCGGAACGGCGGGATGCCGCTCTCCACCGAGATGCCCGCGCCGACGAGCGCGATCGCGTAGCGCGCTGATGCCAGCGCCCGCGCGGCTATCGAAAGGTCTGCGCTGCGTTCGTCGGTCATCGTCGTCTCGCTGCCCGCCACCGCGTCAGGGGCCGGGCGACGCGCCTTCGCGCGGGCCGCGGATCAGCCCCTCCTGCGCGACCGAGGCGACGCGCACGCCGGACTGGTCGTACATCTGCGCCAGGATGAGCGCGCGCGCCTCGTGCGCCACGGGGCTCTCGCTGGTGTAGAGCAGCCAGCTGTCGAAGCGCGGTGTGCGGTGGAACCAGATGGAGTGATCCAGGCTGGCCGAGTTCATGCCGCCGCGCGGGATGCCGTGCGGCTGGCGCGCCGTCGCGATGAGGCCGCTGTCGCTGGCGTACGCCATCAGCGCGGCGTGCACCGCGGGGTCGTCGGGCAGTGTGCCGCGGACGCGCATCCAGACGCGGCGGCGCGGCGTGTCGCCGGGCGGCGGGCCGTCGCGGTCCACCGCCAGCACCTCGATCGGGTTCTCGCGTCGCCAGCGCTTCATCATCGCGTTGGCCTCGGTGTTGTCGACGCGCATGAACTCCCACTCGGGCAGCCCCTCCGGCCCGGGCAGTTCCGGCGCAGGCTCCTGGTGCGAGATGCCGTCCTGCGGCTTCACGAAGCTGCACGAGAGGCCGAAGATCGCCTCGCCGGACTGGTACGCGACGACGTCGCGCGTCGTGAAGGAGCGCCCGTCGCGGATGCGATAGACGACGTAACGAATCGGCACGGCGTACTTGCCGGGGCGCAGGAAGTAGGCGTGGAGCGAGTGCATCGCACCGCCTTCCTCGACCGTGCGATAGGCGGCCATCACCGACTGCGCGGCGACAAGCCCGCCGAACAGGCGGAACTCGCCCGGCCCCGGGTCGCCGAGGAAGAGGTCGCGGTCCATCCGTTCCAGGTCGAGCTGGCGGAGCAGCCGCTCCAGCGGTACGGGGTTCTCGTCGTACGTCGTCATCAGATCGAGAGTAGCGAACGGGAGCGGGATGCGCGAATGCGGGCGGCGTGAGTCAGCCGCGTTCGCTCCGTGGTGCGCTCTGTCGTCCGGCGCCAGCCGCCACTGCTACCTGTCGCGCTCGGCGCCGGCTTCCAGCGCGGCCTGCGCGGCCGCCAGCCGGGCGATCGGCACGCGGAAGGGAGAGCAGCTCACGTAGTCGAGTCCGATCTGGTGGAAGAACTCCACCGACCGCGGCTCGCCGCCGTGCTCGCCGCAGATGCCGAGCTTCAGCGCCGGCCGCGCCGCGCGCCCGGACGCGATCGCCTGCTTCATCAGCGACCCGACGCCGATTTGGTCGATCGTCTCGAACGGGTTGTCCTTGAGGATGCCCATCTCCAGGTACTTCGCCAGGAACTTGCCCTCCGCGTCGTCGCGGCTGCAGCCCAGCGTCGTCTGCGTCAGGTCGTTCGTGCCGAACGAGAAGAATTCCGCCGTCTTCGCGATCTCGCCGGCGGTGAGCGCGGCGCGCGGCAGCTCGATCATTGTGCCGAACTGGTACGTGAGCTGCGTGCCGGCCGCCTCCATCTCGCGGCGCGCCGTCGTCTCCAGCAGCGTGCGCAGGTGCGTAAGCTCCGTCTCGAAGCCGACCAGCGGGATCATGATCTCCGGCAGCACGTCGATGCCCTCCTTCGAGAGCTTGATCGCCGCGCGGAAGATCGCCTGCACCTGCATGGTGTTGATCTCGGGGTAGAGCACGCCCAGGCGGCAGCCGCGCAGCCCCAGCATCGGGTTCTGCTCGCGCACGGCGTTGACGTTCGCCAGCATCGCCTCAGCGGCGGCAAGCTCGGCCGAGCCCGGCGACGTGATGCGCAGCCGCGTCGCCTCTTCGAGCAGCTCGTCGTGGTCGGGCAGGAACTCGTGCAGCGGCGGGTCGATCAGGCGGATCGTCACTGGCTTCCCCGCCATGACACGGAAGATCTCCTCGAAGTCGCCCTGCTGCATCGGCAGGATGCGCTCCAGCGCGCCGCGGTAGTGGCCCATCGGGCCTTCCATGCGGCCGAGCACGTCGTGCAGGCGCTCTTCCAGGTGCGCCTTCTTGTCGCCGTTCGTGTTGTCGATCTCGCGGCCCAGCGCCTCGGCTTCCGTCTCGAGCCGCTTCGCGTCGGCGGCGGCGAGCAGCATCTCGCGGACGGCGGGCAGCCGGTCCGGGTGCAGGAACATGTGCTCCGTGCGGCAGAGGCCGATGCCCTTCGCGCCGAACTCGACGGCCTTCGCGGCGTCCGCCGGCGTGTCGGCGTTGGTGCGCACCTTCAGGCGCGCAACCTCGTCCGCCCACGCCAGCAGCTCGCTGAATTCCGGGAAGATCGCCGGCGGCACCATCGGCAGCGCGCCCAGCAGCACGCGCCCGCTCGTGCCGTCGATCGTCAGCATCTGCTCGTTCTCGACGGTCACGCCGTCGATGGAGAACGTGCGCGCCTCCTCGTCGACCGAGATCGACTCGCAGCCCGCCACGCACGGCTTGCCGAAGCCGCGTGCGACGAGCGCCGCGTGACTGCTCAGCCCGCCGCGCTCGGTCAGGATGCCCTTCGACTCGTGCATGCCCTGCACATCGTCCGGCGACGTCTCCTCGCGCACCAGGACGACCGCTTCGCCGCTGCCGCCGCGCCGCGCCGCTTCGTCCGAGTCGAACACTGTGGCGCCGGCGGCCGCTCCCGGCGACGCCGCGAGGCCGCGGGCTATCTCGATGAAGTGCGAACCGCGCGCCAGCGCCTCGGCGTTCGCCTTCTCGCGCGCGTCGTGCGGCATCGCGCGCCATGCGTCGGCGGCGATCGTCTTCAGCTCGTCGCCGTCGAGCCAGATCACCGCGGGCTTCGAGGCGAGGGCGCCGCCGAGACGCCGCGACGCCTCCGCGATCGGTACGGTCTTGACGCGCGGGTCTATCTGCGGGTGCAGCAGCTCGTCGAGCCGCTGCGCCGGCAGGCGCTGCAGCGCCTCGTGCTTCGTGATCAGCCCCTCGTGCGCCATGTCGACGGCGATCTTCACGGCGGAGCGCGCCGCCCGCTTGGCGACGCGGCACTGCAGGAAGTAGAGGCGCCCCTGCTCGATGGTGAACTCGACGTCCATCATGTCGCGGAAGTGCTTCTCGAGCGTACGGCAGATGTCCGCGAACTGCTTGTAGATCGCCGGACTGTCCTTGGCGAGCTGGCCGATCGGGCTTGCCGTGCGGATGCCGGCGACGACGTCTTCGCCCTGCGCGTTGATGAGGTACTCGCCGCTAATCTCGTTTTCGCCGGTGGAGGAGTCGCGCGTGAACGCGACGCCGGTGCCGGACCCCGCGCCCATGTTGCCGAAGACCATCGTCTGGATGTTGACGGCGGTGCCCAGGTCGTGCGGGATCTTCTCGATCTCGCGGTAGCGGAAGGCGCGCTCGTTGTTCCACGAGTTGAAGACGGCGCGGATCGCCAACTCCAGCTGCTGCATCGGGTCGTCGGGGAATTCGCTGCCGGTCTCGGCGCGTACGTGCTCCTTGAATGCGCGCACGACGCCGTGCAGCGCGTCGGGCGAGAGCTGCCAGTCCTCCGATGCCCCGGCCGCCTTCTTCGCTTCGTCGAAGATGCGGTCGAACTTCTTGCGTTCCTGCTCCAGCACGATGTCAGAGAACATCATGATGAAGCGGCGGTAGGCGTCGAGCGCGAAACGCTCATCACCGGAGCCGGCGATCAGGCCGCGCAGCGTCGTCTCGTTGAGGCCGAGGTTGAGCACGGTGTCCATCATGCCGGGCATCGAGAACTTGGCGCCGGATCGCACCGAGACGAGCAGCGGCGTCGTTGGGTCGCCGAACGTCTCGCCGGACGCCTGCTCGACCGTCGCCAGCGCGGCGCGCACGGCGTCCATCAGCCCGTCAGGGAGCTTCATGCCGAGCCGCGTGTAGGCGTTGCACGCTTCGGTGGTGATGGTGAAGCCGGGGGGCACCGGCAGCCCGAGGTTCGTCATCTCGGCGAGGTTCGCGCCCTTGCCGCCGAGCAGGTCCTTCTGGTCCTTGTGCCCTTCGTGGAACAGGTAGACGTACTTCTCCGCCATGACTTCTCCCATCTCTCCCGCCGGGCCGCCGCGCCGCGGACGGCTCAGTGCGCGTGCGCCAGCGTCGTCACCGGGCGCGATTGCACGATGTAGAACGCGCCGTCCGCCTCTGCCCACTCGATGTCCTGCGGGCTGCCATAGTGCTCCTCCACCCGCCGCACAATGGCGGCCAGGCGGGCGATCTCCTCGTCGTTCAGCTTGGGCCGCGTGCGCTGAACGGGTGGCACGTCCTGCCAGCCGTTCGTCTCCAGCCCGTGGCCGCCGGTGTACGCCAGCGCCGTCCGCTGCTCCACGACCGTGCGCTCCAGCACCGTCAGCGTCGCCTTGTCCACGACGTACATGTCGGGCGTCACGATACCCGAGACCAGCGCTTCGCCGAGGCCCCGGACGGCCTCGATAACGATCTCGCCCGGCGAATGCGACACGGGGTCGATCGTAAACGCGACGCCGGCGCGCGTCGACTGCACCATCCGCTGCACGGGCACGGCGATGGCGCACGAGAGGTGGTCGATGCCGGCCTGGGCCCGGTAATGGATCGCCTGCGGCTCGAAGAGCGACGCCCAGCAGGCGCGCACGGCCTCGACGACCGTGGCGGCGCCGCTGATGTTCAGCAGCGTGCGCTGCTGCCCCGCGAACGACGCGGTGTCGGTGTCCTCGGCGGTGGCGCTGGAGCGCACGGCGACGAGCCCCTCGCCCAGCTCGACGTACGCCGCGCCGATTGCCGCCGCGCACTCGGCCGAGAGCTCGCTCGACGTCACGGCCGCCCGTGCCTGGGCGCCGGCATACTCGAGCGCGGCGCGGTCGCTCGCGTCGAGCGGCGCGAGGATGGCGTGCAGTTTGGTGTTCAGGTTAGCCTCGCGCAGATAGGCACGATAGGCTTCGGTGGTGACGATGAAGCCCGGCGGCACGGGGATGCCGGCGCGCACGAGTTCGCCGAGGTTGGCGCCCTTGCCGCCCGCAAGGTCGATGTCCCCGCGGCCTACATCCTGAAACCAGACGACTTGCGGCGTAGCGCCCAACGAGCGGCAGCCTCCGTGGTGACCTGTACCGTGATGAATGCCCAATCCGCGAAGCGCTCGATTATACCACCGCGCCCGTTACGCGAACCCCGCCGGGCGGAGGCCATTCCGCTGCGGAATATGGAACCTGCGAGCGGTTGCCGGCACCCCCGGGAAGCCGCTACGCCTGCTGCGGCCGGCCCTGTTCGGCCAGCGCCTCCATCCGGGCGAACAGCGCCGCCGCGTCCACCGTCCGGATGTTCTGCCCCTCGATCCAGCCGCGAAAGCGGTCGGCGTCCCAGTCGCCGCGCTGGGTGAGCGCGTCCAGGTCGTCCCAGCAGGGCGCCGGGCGGCGCAGGTCCATCAGCGCGCGGTTGCGCTCGACGATCGCGCGTGCGGCGCCCGACGCGAACGCGGCCTCGACGGCGGCGCTCCTCCGGCCGAGCGCCGCGCGCACGCGGTCCGCGTCGCCGAAGTACGCATCGAGCGGCGCGGCCGCCAGCAGCCGCACCGCCGATTGCTCGCCCACGCCGGGTACGCCCGGCACGTCGTCGGATGCGTCGCCGACAATCGCGCGGTAGTCGAGGAAGCGGTCGCGCGGAAACGGCGGCGCGTCCGGGTCGGCGCGCGGGAACATCGCGGCGAAGAATCCAGCGTCGTCGATCACGATCTTGCGGACGGGTGAGTAGATGCTTGTGGCGGGGCCGACGAGTTGCAGGAAGTCGCGGTCGGTCGAGACGATCCGCGCCGGGCCGCCGCCGTTGCGCCGCACGAGGCCGGCGATCAGGTCGTCGGCCTCGGTGTTGGGTGCGCGAAGCACCGCCACCGGCAGCCAGCGCGCCGCGTCGCGGAGCTCGTCGATCGCGGCCAGCACGATGGGCTCATTCGCGATGAATTTCGGGTCGCGCTCGCGGCCGGTCTGGTACGCCGGGAAGATCGCGCGGCGGCGGATCGGCCGCCCCTGGTCGAAGCAGACGGCGACATCCGTGACTGCGCCATCGGGCGGCGTGCCGGGCGCCACTCCGCCGCGGGCGATGGCGCCGAGCGCCATCGACGCCAGGCCCAGCACCGCGACGCGCAGCTGCCGCTCGGGTGTCTCCGGCTTGATGGCGCGTTCGAGGCCGTAGTAGCCGGCCCATGCCAGGTTGTTGCCGTCGAGGATGAGGAGCATCGCTACATTGTGGGCCGCGCCGGCCCGCGGCGGCCAGCGCGGCGTATCTGCGGCGGCGCGGGCGGGGTACAATCGCGCCGTGGAAGAAGCGCTGACCCCCATCCGGCGCCAGTACCTCGACGTGAAGCGTCGCTATCCGCACGCCATCGTCTTCTTCCGCCTCGGTGACTTCTACGAGACGTTCGACGACGACGCGGAGCTGTGCGCGCGCGAGCTGGACATCACGCTCACGTCGAAGCCGATGGGCAAGGGGCTGCGGGTGCCGCTGGCCGGCATCCCGTACCACGCGGTCGAGGGCTACGTGGCAAAGCTCATCGCCAGGGGCTACAAGGTTGCGCTGTGCGAGCAGATGGGCGACTCCGCCGCTGCGAAGGGGCTGGTGGAGCGGCGGGTGACGCGCGTGGTCACGCCCGGCACGCTAATCGAAGGGGCGCTGCTCGACGAGCGCGCGAACAACTACCTGGCGTGCATCGCACCCGGCCGCCGCGGCCGGGGCGACGACCCGTGGCGCGGCGACGCCGGCTTCGCCTACGTCGACATCAGCACGGGCGAGTTCGTCGCCGGCGCGCTGACGGGCGAGCAGGCCGCTGCCGAGCTAGCGCGCGTGCAGCCGGCCGAGGTGCTGCTGCCGGAGGGCGTCGAACCGCCGCCGTGGCTGTCGCCCGCGCTGAACGTGACGCGCGTGGAGCCGCTGTGGTTCGACGCGGACGTCGCGACGGTGACGGTGCAGGAACACTTCCGCGTCGCCTCGCCCGAGGCGTTCGGCATCGACCGCGCGTCGCCCGCGGTCGCGGCGGCCGGCGCGGCATTGCTCTACCTGCGCGAGAATCAGGCGGCGAGCGCGCCGCTCGTCACGGCGATCCGCGCCCATCGCCCGGCGGAGCACGTCGGGCTGGACGCGCACACGATGCGCAACCTGGAGCTGTTCACTGCCGGGCGCGACCTGCGCCGCGACGGCTCGCTGCTGGACACGCTGGACCTGACGCGCACGTCGATGGGCGCGCGGCTGCTGCGCCGCCGCCTCGGTCAGCCGCTGGTCGACATCGTAGCGATCGACCGGCGGCTCGACGCGGTGGAGTTCTGCTGCGAGAGCGCGCTGCGGCGGACCCGGCTGGCGGAGCTGCTCGGCAGCGTGCCGGACATCGAGCGGCTGGTGGCGCGCGTCGTCGCCGGGGCGGCGCAGCCGCGCGAGCTGGTGGCGCTGCGCCGTGGCCTGGAGGCGGTACCGATCCTGCGCGGCGCGCTCGCGCCGCCTACGACTGGCGCCGCGGACGACGGCCATGAGTTCGACGTGCGCATCGCCGACACCGCGACGCGGCTGCGGCCGTGCGGCGACGTCGTGGCGTCGATCGCCCAGGCGATCGACGACGAGGCAGGCGCGTCGCTCGACTCCGAGAAGGGGCGGGTGGTGCGGCCGGGGTTCAGCGAGGAGCTGGACCACCTGCGGCTGATCACGCGCGACGTGCGCCGCTTCCTGGCGGAGATGGAGGCGGGCGAACGCGAGCGGACCGGCATCAAGTCGCTGAAGATCGGCTACAACCGCGTCTTTGGCTACTACATCGAGATCAGCAAGGCGAACGCAGCGCTGGCGCCGGAGCACTACGAGCGCCGGCAGTCGCTCGTGAACGCCGAGCGCTACGCGACGCCGCAGCTCCGCGAGTACGAGAGCCAGATCCTGGGCGCGAAGGAGCGCGCGGAGGAGATCGAGACCTCGATCTTCCGCGGCGTCTGCGGCCAGGTGGCCGCGGCGGCGGCGCAGATCCTCGCGACTGCGGCGGCGATCGCCGAGCTGGATGCCGCCTGCGCGCTGGCGGAGGCGGCGTCGCGCTACGGCTACGTGCGGCCGTCGCTGCACGGCGCCGACGCGATCGAGATCCGCGACGGGCGGCACCCAATGGTTGAGCGGTCGATCTCGGCCGGGGCGTTCGTGCCGAACGATACGCACCTGTCGTCCGGCGACGCCCAGATCGTCATCCTCACCGGGCCGAACATGGCGGGCAAGTCCACGTACCTGCGGCAGGTGGCGATCATCGTGCTGATGGCGCAGTGCGGCTCGTTCGTGCCGGCGTCGTCGGCGTCGATCGGCGTGGTGGACCGGGTGTGCACGCGCGTCGGTGCGGGCGATGACCTGACGTCGGGGCAGTCCACCTTCATGGTGGAGATGATCGAGACGAGCGCCATCCTGCACAATGCCACGCAGCGCTCGCTGCTGATCCTCGACGAGATCGGCCGCGGCACCAGCACCTACGACGGCATGGCGATCGCGCGGTCGGTGGTGGAGTACCTGCACAACCGGCCCGGCCTGCAGGCGAAGACGCTGTTCGCCACGCACTACCACGAGCTGACGGACCTGGCGCAGCACCTGCCGCGCGTCCGAAACTACAACGTCGCGGTGGCGGAGGAGCACGGGCGCATCGTCTTCCAGCGCCGCATCGTGCCGGGCGGCGCGGACCGCAGCTATGGCGTCCACGTCGCAGAGCTGGCCGGCCTGCCGAAGGCGGTGGTGCAGCGCGCCCGCGAGGTGCTGCGCGAGCTGGAGGCGGGCGCGGCTGCGCGCGACGGAGCGGCCGCCGGGCGCGATCTCTCGCCGCAGCTGTCGCTGTTCGCCGCGACGCCGCCCGACGACGGGCTCCGGCGCGACCTGGCCGGCATGGACGTGGAAGCGATGACGCCGCTTGAGGCGATGACGCGGCTGTTTGAGCTGCGCGACCGGGCCCGGGCGGGCGGCGGTGAGGAGGATTGATGTCGAAGTCACTGTTCAGCGACCGCCAGCGCGCGTTCCTGGAGACGCCGCGCATCGGGCGGCTGGCGACGCTGCGGCGCGACGGCTCGCCGCACATCGCGCCCGTCTGGTTCGCGTTCGAGGACGGCGCGTTCCTCGTGCTGACCGATCGCGGCTCGCGGAAGCACCGGAACATCGAGCGTGACCCGCGCGCCGAGTTCTGCATCGACGACGAGCGGCCGCCGTATCACACGGTGATCGTGCGCGGACGGGTCAGCGTCGAGCAGCCGCGTGGCCCGGAGTGGCGCGAGGCGCTTGCGGTCCGCTACCTGGGACCCGAAGGCGGGCGGCGCTACGTCGAGACGACGCCAGCGGGCGACGAGGTGCTGCTGCGCATCGAGCCAGAGCGCGTCAGCGGCTGGTGAGCGTTGCCGCTAGTTGTACGTCGGGATGCTCGGATACGGTTTCCCGTACGGGTCGAACTTCTCGCCGGTGCCTTGCAGCTCCACCCGGTTGCCGTCCGCTTCGATGCGCGGCAGCGACGTGGTCACGGAGAAGACCGTCGCCCCGTGCGCGTCGCGGGCGATCACGGTCATCGGCTGCAGGCGATCGAGCGCCGGCATGGGCGCCGAGGCGCTGCCGTGGGCGGGCACCTCGAACGCCGCATGCTCGTTCACCTGCACGAAGAGCAACTGGTCCGTGGGGTTGACGAAGGCGACCTGGGTAGATGTCTGGCACGCCGTGGCAAGCGCCAGCGTCGCGAACGCGCAGATGATGGTTGCGGTGACACGGATATGCAGAGGATTCCTCCCGAGAGATCGAAGCCCAACGGGAGAATCGGCCGCGGTCGCGGATCCTGAACGATCGGGACGGGATTAATTCTTGGTCAGGCCGGGCGCGCCCAGCCGATAGGCCGGCTTCAGCGCCTGGAGCATGTTCACCCGCCCGCTGCCGGCCCAGTCGGGGCGGTCCCCCGCGGGCAGCGGGTCCGCGGTCGCCTTCAGAATGCTCAGGACCTGGTCCGGCTTCATCGACGAGTAGTGCGAGAGCATCAGCGCGACGAGCGCCGAGACCTGCGGCGCCGAAAACGACGTGCCGTCGCCGGCGGCGTACGGGCCCCCGTTGATGCACGGCAGGAACCGCGCGCAACTCGACTGCGGCACCGTCCCGACGATGTCCTGGCCGACCGCGACGACGTCGACCTCCGGCCCGCTGGATGAGAAGACGGCGCGCTTGCCCGGGTCGGCGGACGACGCCGCGCCGACAGCGACGACCTGCGGGTACGCCGCCGGGTAGTTGACGCCGCTCTTGCCGGTGTTGCCGGTCGCGGCCACGATCACCACGCTGTACAGATCGTGCGCGATCCGGACGGCCTCCTGGGTGAGGGCGGACCTGATCGGGCCGCCCAGGCTGATGTTCTCCACGCGCGCGCCGGCGCGGGCCGCGTAGAGAATGCCCTGCGTCAGCGCCAGCGAGTCGCCCTCGCCGCTGCAGTCCAGCACCTTCACTGGCATGATCGTGACGTTGCGCGCGATGCCGACCATGCCGACGCCGTTCCCGTTCGCGGCGATGATGCCGGAGACGAACGTGCCGTGCCCCAGCTCGTCGTTGACGTTGCCGTTCAGGCTGCCGCTACAGCCCGGCGACGGGTTGGCGACGAACGCGCAGCCGTTGACGTCGTCGATGCAGCCGTTGGCGTCGTCGTCGATGCCGTTGTTGGGCGTCTCGCCCGCATTGGCCCAGATGCGCCCCTGCAGATCGGGATGGTTGAGGTCGATGCCCGTGTCAAGCACCGCGACGATCACGGAGGACTTGCCCTGCTCAATGTTCCACGCCTCCGGCGCGTGCACCGCCTGCAGGTACGTCGCCTCGCGAGCGTAGAGCGGGTCAGCCGGCAGGTCGGCGGATTGCAGGCGGTACGACGGCTCCGCGTAGAGCACGCCCGGCTTCGATCGGAAGGCGGTGATCGCCTGCGCGACGCCAACGCCGGCGGGCGGCGTCACGCGGAGCGCCGGCAAGCCGTCGATCCGGCCGCTTACGGCGTACCCCAGTGAAGCGGCGTACGCGGCCACGGCGTCCACGTCGCCCTCGTTGCGGGCGCGCACGGCGATGCTGTAGCTCGCGCCGGACGAGGCCTCCGCGCGCAACGATGCGCCCGGCTGCGCGCCGCCGCGCATCGCGGCGCTCCCGGCGATCACCGCTGCGGCGACCCCCACGGCGCCCAGCGCCACGACGCGCGCCCGCCGCATCCACCCGCGATCCGTCCGGTCCATGGGGCCTCCCGCCGCCGCGCATAGGTACTGTACGAGCGAGCATACCATAGCGCCGGGCCGTGGGCGTTGGAGATCGGCGACAATTGCCCGCGGATCGGGCGGGCGTCGCGGCGGGTGCTACAATCGCGGCTGGAGGTCGGCTGGTGGCAATCCGCATCCTGGCACCGCACGAGGCGGCGAAGATCGCGGCGGGCGAGGTCATCGAACGCCCGGCCTCCATCGTCAAGGAACTCATCGAGAACTCGCTGGACGCCGGCGCGTCGCGGATCTCCGTGGAGGTGCGCGAGGGCGGGCTCGCGCTGATCCGCGTCTCCGACGACGGCTGCGGAATCGATCCGGGCGAGCTGCGCCTGGCGTTCGAGCGCCACGCGACGAGCAAGCTGGCCGCCGAGGACGACCTCTGGCGCATCGCCACGCTCGGCTTCCGCGGCGAGGCGCTGCCGAGTATCGCTGCGGCCGGCGAGGTGGAGCTGCTGACGCGCACGCCGGGCAACGACGTCGGCGCGCGCATCCGCCTGCGCGACGGCGAGGTGGTGGAAGAAGGCTCGGGCGCCACCGCGCCGGGTACGACGTTCTCCGTGCGCAGGCTGTTCGGCGCGCAGCCCGCGCGGCTGAAGTTCCTGCGCTCGCCGGGCAGCGAGGCGACGCAGGCGGCGAGCGTCATCGCACACTACGCCCTGGCCTACCCCGAGGTGCGCTTCGAGCTGAGCGTGGACGGCAAGACGTCGCTCCAGACGCCCGGCAACGGCAGCCTGGTCGACGCGGTCGCCGCCGTCTACGGCGCCGAGGTCGCGGCCGCCGCCATCGAGATCGACGCGCCGCCCGCGAACGAGGGCGAGGCGGGCGTCCGCGGCATCGTCGTGGAGCCGCGGCTGCACCGGTCGTCGCGCAACTACATCGGCCTCTACGTGAACCGGCGCTGGGTGAAGAATCGCGCGCTCACCTTCGCCGTCGAGGAGGCGTACCAGGGGATGCTGCCCGTCGGCCGGCGTCCCATCGCCGTGCTGGACCTGGCGGTGCCACCGGACGAAGTGGACGTGAACGTGCATCCGACGAAGGCGGAGGTGCGGCTGCGGCGCGAGCGCGAGGTGTTCGGCGTGCTGCAGCGAGCTGTGCGGCGCGCGCTCAGCGAGCAGGGCACGGTGCCGCGCGCCTCCGGCTCGCTCTGGGGCGCCGCGACGGCGTCGCCGTCGCGGCCGCCGCTGACGCTGCAGGCGGCGCCGGCGCAGCCGCTCCTGTCGCGGGCCCCGCTGGCGAAGCGTCCCGGCGACGAAGGCGCGCCGCCGATCGCGCAGGCGCCGATGATCGAGCGGTTGCCGCTGCTGCGGGCGGTCGGGCAGATCGGCAATATGTACGTCGTGGCGGAGGGGCCCGAGGGGATGTACCTCGTGGACCAGCACGCCGCGCACGAACGGGTGATGTACGAGCGCTTCCTGGCGGCCGCGGGTGCGGCCGTAGATGTGCAGCCGCTGCTCGAACCGCTGACCATGGAGCTGAGCGCGCCGCACCGCGCGCTGCTGGGCGAGCACGCCGAGGCGTTCGCCCGCCTCGGCTTCGCGATCGAGCACTTCGGCGGCAGCGCCTATGTCGTGCGCGCCGTGCCCGCGGCGCTCGGGCGTGGGGGCGACGTGACCCGCGAGATCACCGAGCTGCTGGACCGCATGGCGAACGACGCGTTGCCGGATGCCACCGGCGGCACCGCGATGTCGGCCCACCGGGTGGCGGCGTCGCTGGCGTGCCACGCCGCCGTGCGCGCGGGCATGGCGATGGCCGATACCGAGCAGCGCGAGCTGCTGCGGCAGCTGGAGGCGTGCGCCGCGCCGCGCACCTGCCCGCACGGCCGCCCGACGATGGTGCACCTGGCCGCCGACGCCATCGCCCGCGAGTTCCGCCGAAAGTAGCGCGGGGTCGCGGAAGCGGAACGGGCGCCCTGCGGCGCCCGTTCATTCAATGTCGTTCCAGCGTCCAACGACCAGATTAGGGCGGGCCGGCGAAGATGATCGTGAAGTACTTCATGCCGTCGCCGTCCACCACGAGCGCAATGCCCATGTCGGTGAAGTTCGGGTTTAGGATGTTCTCGCGGTGCGGCGGGCTGTTCCACAGCGCGTTGTCCGCGATGGACACCGCCTGCGAGTAGTTGTTCTTCGCCAGGTTCTCGCCCGCCCAGCCGTAGCGCACGCCGTGCTGGTCCATCAGCGAGAAGGCGGAGTCGCCGGTCACCGGGCTGACGTGGGCGAAGTACTTGTGGTCCGCCATGTCCTGCGACCGGATCCGCGCGATGCCGATCAGGTAGCCGTTCACGCGCAGCGGCGGCAGGCCGCTGTCGATGCGGCGGTGGTTCGTGTCGTCGAAGAGCGTCTGCGAGTAGCCGTCCATCGGCGACGTGTCGAGTCCCCACGGCGCGTCGGCCGCCGGCTCCGGCGTCGCGGCCGCGGCGGGCGCGACGGCGCTGCGCAGGGCCGTGCGTGGCGTGGCCGTGGGCGCGAGCGCGGTGTTGGTGGGCGTCGGCGGCACCGCGGTCGCCGTCGGCGTGGCTGTGGCCGTGGCCGTCGGTGTCATCGTCGCCGTCGGCTCGGCCTGGCCGTCGCCGTACTGCTGGCGAGCGGGCGCTGCCCGGCCGGCGAATGCGCCGCTGCCGGCCGCCGCGGTGTTCGCGTCCCACGCGGCGTAGATAATGAACGCCGCGAGCGCCACGCAGGCGATGCCTGCGGCGGCGCGCGCCGCGAGTGCGCCGCGCGAAGTCGACAGGATGCGGCGCAGAGCGGACGGGCGGGTTTCGTCCGGCATACAGGTCCCCCAGTACGTGCTGTCCCTTAAGGGAGGCGAGCTTCCAACCAGGTGAATGGTCGGCACCCTTAGGGGGGCCCTTGAGGGCTGGGGAATCTGTATTCCGTGATTTCTGGCGGTTGTGAGGCCGCCGCCGTACTCCCTGATAGGGCCGTAGGTACTTAGGGGCGGCAGGGGACGCGGGGCGCGGCGGGTTCTCGCCCCTCAGGTTCGCGCTTGCTAGAGTGCCCGGCAGGCCCATTTCGACACACACAGGAGCCCCATCGTGCCCCAAGGCAGCTTCACCGCGCTCGATTACATGTTTCACCCCCGCTCCATCGCCGTCGTCGGCGCCTCGACCCACGACGGGCCGGGCTCATTCGTCGGCGCGATCAAGGAGATGGGGTTCACAGGCGACCTTTATCCGGTCAACCCGAAGGCCGAGAAGATCGCCGGGCTGAAGTGCTATCCGCGCCTCACCGCGATCCCCGGCCACGTCGACCACGTCATCTCCAGTGTGCCCCTGCGCTTCGTCGAGGAGCTGGTCGAGGACTGCGGCGCGAAGCAGGTGAAGGTGCTGCACTTCTTCACCGCCGGCTTCAGCGAGACCGGTGATGCCGACGCGTCGGCGCTGGAGGCGCGCGTCCTCGCCCGCGCGACGGAGATGGGGATCCGGGTGATCGGCCCGAACTGCATGGGGCTGTACGTCCCGGCGTCCGGGCTGTCGTTCATGCCCGGCCTGCCGACGGAGGCCGGCCCCGTGGCGATGCTCTCGCAGAGCGGCGCTAACGCCGGCGAGTTCTGCCGCACGGCGGCGCCGCGCGGCCTGCGCTACAGCAAGGTCGTCAGCTACGGCAACGGCACGGACGTGCGCGAAGCCGAGCTGCTGGAGTACGTGGCGGAGGACCCGGACACCGAGGTCGTCGCCTGCTACATGGAGGGCATCCGTGACGGCGCGCACCTTATGCGGGCGCTGCGCAAGGCGGCGGCGGCCAAGCCGGTCGTCATCCTCAAGGGCGGCCGCACGGAAGCCGGCACGCGCGCCGTCAACTCGCACACGGGCAGCCTGGCGGGCTCGCTGCAGATCTTCGATGCGGCGGTGCGCCAGGCCGGCGCCATCCGCGTCGACCGCATGGAGGAGCTGGTGGACAGCGCCGTGGCGTTCCGCTACATCCGCGGCCTGCCGGGCCCGCGCGCCGGCATCGTCGGCGGTGGCGGCGGCTACAGCGTGCTGGCGTCGGACGAGGTGGGCGCGTCGGGCCTCGAGATGCCGGTGCTGCCGGCGGAGATCCAGCAGAAGCTGCACGACTTCACGCCGACCGCCGGCACGAGCGTACGCAATCCTGTCGACACGAGCGTGGGCTGGGGGCCCGACGGCCTGAAGCCGATGCTCGACACGATCCGCATCGTGTCGGAGTCGCCGAACATCGACTACATCCTCTACCACACCAGCTGGGCGTGGGGGCCGAACCGCGCCGAAGGGCCCCAGATCACGGAGCTTGCGACGGAGAGCGCCACGAAGCTGGGCGAGCTGTCACGCGAGACCGGCAAGCCGATCGTCTGCGTGACGCGGATCCCGACGTCGGACGTCGGCATGGCGGGCACGCTGTCGTTCCAGTCGGAGGCGGCGGCACGCGGGCTGGCGACGTTCAACAGCGTCCAGTCGGCGACGCTGGCGATCCAGCGCCTCTTGGTCTGGCAGCGCAGCAAGTAGCCCGCGCTACGCCGCCAGCCCGCCGAACTGCGACGGATCGTGGTTCCCCTGCAACGACACGAAGTACGACTGGCACGCCGCGTCCAGGTAGCGCCGCGTGAACGACGGCGGCTCGCCGTGGTAGCCGCAGATGTCGACCACGAGTTCGACGATGTCGCGCGGGTGGCAGCCCTTGAAGCCGCGGTCCGTGCGCTCGTAGTAGTGCTCGATCAGGTACACCGCGGCCTGCGGGTCGAGCGCGATCTCGCGCTCCTGGCAGACGCGCGTCAGGATCTCCAGGAACTGCTCGCGCGTCGGATCGGGGATCTCGATCTTGTGGCGGATGCGCCGGAAGAACGCCTCGTCACCCAGCTGCGACGGGTGCAGGTTCGTCGAAAAGATCAGCAGCACCTCGAACGGCACCTCGACCACGTCGCCCGTGTGCAGCGACAGGTGATCGACGCGCTCCTCCATTGGCACGATCCAGCGGTTGAGCAGCTCCTTGGGCTGGATCATCTGGCGGCCGAAGTCGTCGACGATCAGGATGCCGCTGTTCGCCTTCCACTGCAGGGGCGCGATGTAGAACTGCGACTGCGGTGAGTAGCGCAGCTCCAGGTCCTTGAGCGTCAGCTCGCCGCCGGCCGTGATGATCGGACGCTTCGCGACGACCCAGCGGCGGTCGCGCCGCCGCTCGACGCCGTCGAAGCTGCGCTCGCTCGCGCGGCGCTCCATCTGTTTCTCGATCGAGATCTCGTTGTGGACGCGCGGGTCGAAGACCTTGACGATGATGCCGTTGAGGTCGATCGCGTACGGGATCAGCACCTCGCCCGGCAGCATGCGGCCGATCGCGCTGGTGATCGTGCTCTTGCCGTTGCCGGAGCCGCCGTACAGCAGCATCGTGCGGCCGGAGTTCACCGCCGGGCCCAGCGCCGCCGAGACTTCGCTGTCGAGCACCAGGTGTGAGAGCGCCTCGTCAACGTCCTGGGGCGAGATACGCACGTTGCGGATGGACTGGCGCTGCAGCACTTCCAGGTACGACGCGAACGGCACGGGCGCCGGGCCGACGTACTGGTTGCGGGCCAGCGCCTCCTCCGCCTTCTCGACGCCCTTGCTGGAGAGGGTGTACTGGTAGAGCTGTTCGCCCATGCCGGAGCTGCCGACGACTTCGGCGAACTGCTCGCGCTTCATGAACGTCAGCACCTCGTCGACGACGGAGAACGCCACGGCGAGCTGCGCGGCGATCTGCCGCGCCGACGGGCGCCCAGCGTAGTAGATCGACTTGACGACGAGGTCGAGGAACATCGAGAAGTCGAGCCCGGTCTCCTCGATGGTCTGCGGCTGGGCCACGAAGGGCGCGGCCTCGCCGCCGTTCTCGGCGCCTTCGTTGCGTATCGGCGCGCCCAACACGGCGGGACGGCCGCTCGCGTCGGTCGTCATGGCGTGCTCCCGAAGCTGTCTGAGATGCTCACCGATGCTCCTGCGCTGATCCGGCCGGGCCGGTTCGTGGTCGCGCGGAGACGGAACGAAGCGTAGGCTCCCCCCGAATCCTCCGTAGGGAATATCGGTCGCGCGGGCCAAAGCTGCACGGCGGCGGCCCGCGCGCAGGCTCCGTAGGGGTGCATTCCGTGAAGGAAGGCGAGAACGGGTTGGGGCCAGGGGACGCTCGCCAGGCCCCGCCTCCTGAACGCGCATCCCCTGGGCCCGTGGCCCCAATGTAGGGCTTCCGCGCGAGGGCGGAAGCAGCGGCGCGCGGCAAGCGCGCGTGCCCGATCCTTCGGGCTGGCGTGCCTTGCGTCCCTGCGCGGCGCGCGTGGCCGCTCAGCGCGGCCGGAAAACTGTCGATACTGCTTACGAACGCCCCGACGGTTCCACCTGGCGTCCATGCGGCCACCGCCGTCAGGGTGGCACGATCTTGCCACCGGGCGGGGCGGCTGTCAAGGGGATGGGATGGCTAACTTTACAGCGAAATGTGCCCGCCCATCGCGACGTTGCAGCCGATGGTCGGGCCGGTTCAGGTAGATGCGATGCACTCGACCATGCGATCCTTGCGGTTTCGGATAGCGATTGTGGCCGCGACCGCAGCTGTCGCCGCGCTGTCCGCCGCGCACGCGCAGCAGCCGGCGACGCTTCGCGCGGACATCGCGCAGATCAGCGACGGCGACTATCCGTATGCCCGCGCCGTCGTCAACCTCGACGCGGAAGGCGCCGCGCCGGCTGCCCTGACGGCCGCGAACTTCGTCGCGGAGATCGACGGCAGGGCCGTGCCGGTGAAGGCCGCGGACCTCGCCGTCAGTCAGGACCTGCCGCTCGACGTGCTGTTTGTGGTCGACGTGAGCGGCAGCATGTCCGGCGAGCCGCTCGCCCGCGCGAAGGACGCCGCCAGGGGCTTCCTCGCCGGGCTCGCCCCTGCGGACCGCGTCGCGCTCCTGACCTTCTCCGACAGCGTGCAACCCGTCCAGGACTACACCACCGACCGCGCCGCGACCGCCGCCGCGATCGATGCGCTCACCGCGCACGGCAACACGGCGCTGTACGACGCAACCGCCGCCGCCGTGACGAAGATCGCGTCCTCGCCTGCCGCGCGCAGGGCGGTGATCCTGCTGAGCGACGGCGCCCAGGATGGAGTGCCGCTCGTGACGACGCGCGACCAGGCGCTGGCTGCCGCGGCAGCCGCCAACGCCCCGATCTTCGCCGTGGGCGAAGGCAAAGACATCGACCGCGACTACCTGACTCGCCTGGCGGAGTCCTCGCGCGGTCGCTACCTCGAGGCGCCGGACCCGCGCGACCTGGCGGCGCTGTACGACGGCATCGCCAGGTTGCTGCGAAACCAGTACATCATCACGTTCGACGCCTCGTCCGCGGTCGCGGCCGGATCGCCGGTGGTGATCTCGTTGCACAGCGACGCGGGAAGCGTGACGGCGGCGGCGACGTACAGGCCGGGCACGGGCTTCGCGCCCGCGCCGGTCACGGTCGAAGGGCTGCAGAGCGGCGAGACCGTTGCGGACACGCGCGCCGTCATGGTGAGCGCACCCGGGCGGCAGCCGACGAAGGTGGCGTTCTACGTCGACGACGTGAACGTCTACGAGACGGCGACGCAGCCCTACACCTACAGCTTCGATCCGCGGAGCTTCCCGCCTGGACCGCACACCCTGCGAGTCAGCGCGAGCGGCGCGAGCGTCGCGAGCGTCGCGTTCTCGTCCGAGGTCCCGGTGATCGTGCCGTCCGGCGGTGGCGGCTCGATGTTGCTGGTCGTGCTGGGTGCCGCCGGCGGAGTGGTGCTGGCGCTCATCGTGTTCGTCGGACTGCGGGTCCGCGTCGCGCGGCGCGATGAGGCGCCGAGCACCGACCGCATCGTCCGCGGCGCCGAGTCCGTCGTGCCGCGCATGGCGGCGCCCCCCGAGGAACCGTATGACGTCGCGCAGCCCGAGCCGATCGGCGAACCGCTGGGCGTCCTCGTCTCGCGCGGCGGGCCGGACGCGGGGGCGGAGTATCTGGTTGGCGAGAGCCCCGTCGGCGTTGGCTCCGGCACCTTCTGCGGCGTCCGGGTCGACGACTCGGAACTGGCCCTGCAGGAGGCGCGGATCTGGGTCCGCGGCGGGCACCTGATGGTGCACCGCGCCACGAGGCTGACGACGATGGTGAACGATGGCACGATGGGCGGCTGGTCGATCCTGGAGCCGGGCGACACGCTGGAGATCGGGCGGCACCGCTTCGAGTTCCGGCTGGTGGCCCGGCGGCACGCTCCGACGGGGGATGTGCCCAACGTCCTGCGCGACCCGCAGCCGCCCTGCGACGAGGCTCCGCAGGCGCTGCCCCCCGAGACGCGCCGCTCGGCGTTCACGGAGCTGATGCCGCGGAACGATTGGGGCGCCGACGCCGACTGAAGCCGGGCGCATCATCCACGACGGGTTATTTCACGACTTCCTCAGGGAACACCCGCTGACCCCTCAAGCACACCCCTGATCCTGCCGATCCTCACTGGGACGTAGGTGACTGCACCTAAGGGAACGCGCCCTGTGGCGGCGTACCTGGTCCCCGTCGGTTGGCGGACCTTCCGTAGCTGGGGGAGTGGCACACCGCATGGTCAGCGTGAACAGCGCCGTCCCGCGTGCAAACGACGATACGCCACTGGTGCTCCGGGCGATCCAGAAGGATCAGGAGGCCTTCGGCGAGCTGTACGACCGCCACGTCGTCCGCGTCTACCGCCACATCTATTACATGGTGGGCAACGCCGCCGAGGCCGAAGACCTGACCGCGCAGGCGTTCATGCGCGCGTGGGAGGCCGTCGACCGCTACCAGGTGCGGGGCGCGCCCTTCGTCTCCTGGCTGCTGCGCATCGCCCACAACCTCGGCGTCAGCCACCTCCGCTCGAAGCGGGAGTCATCGCAGCTTCACGACGGCATCGTTGACGACAAGTTCCGGCGCTCGCCCGAGTCCGCCTACGAGCGGACGGCCGAGGAAGAACTGGTCCGCGAGGCCATCTCGCGCCTCCGCGACGAGCAGCGCCAGGTGATCGTACTTCGCTTCATCGAGGATTTGGATTATCGGGAAGTGGCCGAGATTATTGGTAAGAGCGTCGCTGCGATCAGGGTCATACAGCACCGAGCGCTCAATTCGCTGCGGAAGCAGATGAAGCTGCTGGATCCAGTCACCTGAGTTGCCGGGGGCGCAGGAAGCTGTCCAGCACGCGCGTTACGTCAGGGAATACCCCCGGTTCCGTCCTCCGGAACGTGAGTCATCACGGCTGCCCGTGCCCGTTTGCACGTAAAGCGGCGTTCCGGGAGGCCGATACCTATACGGTCCCGTGCCTCCACGGGCCGATTACCGCTTGGGAGAATTGCCATGGCACGCACCGTTACAGCAACCGGCGGCCGGACGAACCGCAAGTTCCTCATCGTGGCGCTGCTCTTCGGAGCGCTCACAGCCGTCCTGTTCTACGCGATGACCTCGAACCGCACCAGCTCGACGACGTCGGCGCCCGCGGCCGGCGACCAGCAGGTCGTCGTCGCGAAGGTGGCGGTCAAGCAGCGCACGGCGCTCACGGCCGACATGCTCGAACTGAAGAGCGTGCCGCTGAACAGCGTCATCGCCGGCTCGTACGCCACCGTGGCCGACGCGGTTGGCAAGGTGACGCGCTTCCCGATCGAGGCGAACCAGCAGGTGGTCGCCAGCGGCGTCGTCGACACGACGCGCCCGCTCGGTGACGCCGCGCTGTCCGAGGTGGTGCCGACCGGCCGGCGCGCCATGTCGATCCAGTCCAACCAGGTGCTCTCGGCCGGCGGACTGATCTTGCCGGGCGACTTCGTCGACATCATCTGGATCTGCTGCGCCGGCAAACCCGTCGCCAGCCTGACGATGCTCCGTAACGTGCAGGTGGCCGCCGTGGCGCAGTCGATCGTGGCATCCGGTCCGGTGACGCCGGGCAGCTCGGCGGGCGCGGGTGCCACCGCCGCCGCGGGCACCGGGCAGGCGCCGGTCGCCGCCACGGCGGGCAAGCCCGTCCCCGAGGCCGTGACGATCACGCTCCTGCTGACGCCGGAAGAGGCGCAGCGGGTATTCATGGCGGAACTCACCGGCTCGCTGCGCGCGGACCTGCGCAGCGCCGGCGACCAGGACGCGCCGCAGACGACGCCGTCGATCGTCACCGACCTGCTGCCGATCGACGTGGTCAACCGGCTACCGGAAGCGCTGAAGCCGGAGGGCTTCCAGCAGGCCGCGCATTAGCGGGCGGAACGAGACAAGAACAAAGCGCCGCGTAGGAGACGTAGTCCATGGCGAGGAACCCTGAAATCGTCACCGTAGACCCAGACCTGGGAAGTCGGGCCGAGACGAAGCGTGCCGTCCAGCTCGCCCACTTCACCGTGGTCGGAGAGGCTGGCTACGGCGTCGAAGCGGTCACGGTCGCCAGGGAGCGCACGCCTGACGCGTTCCTCGTCTCCTTCGAAGAACCGATCGCCCTGGCGCTTCAGACGATCTCGGCACTGGCGGACGCGCAGCCGGACGCCCCGACGATCGTCTACTCGTCGCTGGCCGACGCGAACTCGGTGCGGCGGGCCATGGTCGCCGGCGCGCGCGATTACATCATCAAGCCGCTGAAGCCCGAGGACCTGAGCCGCGCCGTGTTCGGCGTGCTGGAGCAGGAGGAGCGCAAGCGACTGCGCGCCGATGGCACGACGGCAGAGGCCGCGCCCCGCGGCACCGTGGTCACGGTGTTCGGCGCCAAGGGCGGCATCGGCAAGACCACCATCTCGACGAACCTGGCCACCACGCTTGCGAAGATCACCGGCGCCAGCGTTTGCCTGCTCGACATGGACACGCGCTTCGGCGATGTCGCCATCATGATGGACGTCGCCGTCGAATCGAGCATCGCGGACGTCGCGCGGCGCATCGACGAGATTGACCGCGACAAGATCCGCGACTACCTGGTGAAGCACCACAGCGGCGTATCGATCCTGCCGGCGCCGCTGCACCCGACCGAGTGGCGCAACATGACGCCGCAGCACATCGAGAGGATCGTCGAGCTGCTGGCGCAGACGCACGACTACGTCGTCATCGACACGCCCGGCACGTTCAACGAGCTGATTGCGGCCACGCTGGAGCTGGCGAACCTGATCCTGCTGGTCACCAGCATGGACATCGCCAGCATCAAGGACACCGCGCTGGCGCTCGAGATGCTGCGCGCAGCGGGTGTCTCCGAAGACAAGGTGAAGCTGACGATCAACCACTCGACCGCGGCGAACACGCTGCGCGAGGAGGATGTGTCGCGGGTGTTGGAGTACGAGGTGTTCTGGCGCATCCCGCATGATCTCAGCGTGTCCAGCAGCACGCAGCTCGGCCAGCCGATTGTAATAGCGAAGCCGTACGCGCGCGTCTCGCGGGCCATCATCGACCTGGCTCACGCGCTGACGGGTACGAAGCAGGAGAAGCGCGGATTCCTCGACCGGTTCCTCGGTCGCTCCGCCTGATCCACCCGCCCGGAGGGGACGCATGAGTCAGTTCCAGTGGCAGTCACGCAAGGCATCGGGCGGCGGCAGCGCGGGCGGCAACGGCGCGTTCGGCCGCCCCGGCCAGCTCTCCCAGAACGTCGTCGCGCTGAACGAGCTGAAGTTCACGCTGCACCAGCGCCTCATCGAGGAACTGGACCCGAACAAGCTGGAGGGGCTGGGCAAGGAGAAGGCGCGCGAGGCCGTCGAGCAGGCAGCGCGCACGCTGGTCGCGCAGGAGATGCCCGGCATCGTCGGCACTACGCGCGACGAGCTGGTCTCGGCCGTGGCCGACGAGGTGCTGGGCTTCGGCCCGCTGGAGCCCCTTCTGCGCGATCCGAGCATCTCCGAAGTCATGGTGAACGCGCCGGACACGGTGTTCTACGAGAAGGAAGGCCGCCTGTACCTCAGCTCGGTCCGCTTCCGCGACGACGGGCACATCATGCGCATCGTCGAGCGGATCGTGGCGCCGCTGGGCCGCCGCGTCGACGAGTCGTCGCCGATGGTGGACGCGCGCCTGCCCGACGGCTCCCGCGTCAACGTCATCATCCCGCCCGTCGCGCCGAAGAGTCCGACGATCACCATCCGCAAGTTCCGCACCGACAAGATGACGATCAACGACCTGGTCGCGACCGGCGCGCTCACCAACGAGCTGGCCGAGTTCTTCCGGGCCTGCGTGCAGGCCAAGCTCAACATCATCATCTCCGGCGGCACCGGCTCCGGTAAGACGACCATGCTCAACGCGCTCTCCGCGTTCATCCCGGACACGGAGCGCATCGTCACCATCGAGGACCCGACGGAGCTTCAGCTCCAGCAGGGTCACGTCGTGACGCTGGAAGCGCGCCCGCCGTCGCTCGAGGGCCGTGGCGAGGTGACGCAGCGCGACCTCGTGCGCAACTCGCTCCGCATGCGCCCCGACCGCATCCTCGTCGGCGAGGTCCGCGGGCCGGAGGCGTTCGACATGCTCCAGGCAATGAACACCGGCCACGAGGGCTCGCTGGGCACCGTCCACGCAAACACCCCGCGCGACGCCCTCGCCCGCATCGAGAACATGGTGCTGATGGCCGGCTTCGAGCTGCCGGTGAAGGCGATCCGCGAGCAGATGCAGTCGGCGATCCACCTCGTGATCCAGATCGCCCGCTTCCCCGATGGCACCCGCAAGGTCACCACCGTCTCGGAGGTTTCCGGCATGGAAGGCCAGATCGTCACGATGCAGGACCTGTTCCGCTTCGAGCAGACGGGCATCGATACGGACGGCCGCGTCATGGGCGAGTTGCGCACGACGGGCATCCGGCCGCGCTTCACGGAGAAGTTCGAGGTGTCGGGCATCCACCTGCCGGCGGACATGTTCGCGGCCGCGGGAGGGTTCTGATGTTCAGCGTTGATCCGCTGGCAGCCGTCACCGCGCTCTCGGCGATGACCACGGTGGTCATCGGGCTGGTCGCGTTCTACGGCTCCGCTACGCCGCAATCGGCCGCGCTGCGCGGCCGCCTCGAAGGCCTGATGGCCGGCACGTCGGTGATCGACGCGGGGACGCCGGGCGCCCTCCGCCAGGGCGCGCGCGAAGGAGGCATCTTCGCAAGCCTGGCGAAGGGCAACATCTCCGAGCAGCTCGCGATCCAGCTCGAACGCGCCGACCTGACGATCAGTCCGGGCGAGTACATCGCGCTTCGCCTGATCCTCGCCGCCGTCGGGTTCATGGGTCCGCTGGTCCTCATGGGCGGCGTCACGGGCCTCGTCCTGTCGATCGTCGCCGCGCTCGTCGGCTACAACATGCCGAAGATCTACATGAACAAGCGCCGCCAGTCGCGCATCGCGAAGCTCAACTCGCAGCTCCCCGAAGCCCTGATGATGATCGCCAACTCGCTGAAGGCGGGCTTCGGGCTGCAGCAGGCGCTTAACACCTCTGTCGAGCAGCTCAGCCATCCGCTCTCGACGGAGTTCGCACGCACGATCCATGAGATGAACATCGGTTCCAACGCCGAGGAGGCGCTCCTAGGCCTCGCCGCGCGCTCCGGCAGCTACGACCTCGACATCGTCGTCACCGCCATCCTGGTGCAGCGCACCGTCGGCGGCAACCTCGGCGAAATCCTGGACACCGTGGCGGAGACCATGCGCGAGCGCATCCGCATCCGCGGCGAGATCCAGACGCTAACGGCGCAGCAGAAGCTCACCGGTCTGGTAATCGGCGGGCTGCCCATTGGCGTCGGAATAATGTTCTCGGTGATGAGCCCTGGCTACATCGACCCGTTGTTCACGACGCTGATGGGCAAGATGATGCTCGGTTCGGCCGTGGGACTGGAAGTCGTCGGCATGCTGATCATCGGGCGCGTACTGAACATCGAGGTGTAGCGTGGACAACATGGCGCTTCTGGCGGCGATCTTCCTGTTCGTCACTGTCGTGATGCTGGTGCTGTCGGTGTCCGGCAGCGGGCGCAACAAGAATTCGGAGGCCGCGCGCGTGCGGCTCGAGGGATTCAAACGCGGCGCGGAGCAGGAGGTCGTCTCCGCCACGCGCGACGAGTTCGGCAAGCGCGTCGTTACGCCGATGCTGCACGGCGCCAGTCAGGCGCTCGGGAGGCTGCTGCCGCGCTCCATGATGGCCGGCGTCGAGAAGTCGCTGCTCACCGCGGGCGAGCCGATGACGATGTCCGGCTTCCTGACGATGGTGCTCGTTTCGACCTGCGCTTCCACTGGGCTCGGACTGCTCCTGGTCGTGGCGATGGGCACGTCGATCGGCGTCATGCAGCTCGGCATGTTCGGCCTGTTGTGCGTCATCGGCTTCTACATGCCGTTCTACCTGATCCGCTCCCGCGCGAAGCAGCGGCAGCACGCGATCATCAAGAGCCTGGCGGACGCGTTCGACCTGATCACCACTTGCGTCGAGGCCGGGCTTGGCCTGGACGCGGCGCTCGCCCGCGTTGCCGAGAAGGTCGAAGGACCGTTCGCGCAGGAGCTTCAGCGGGTGCTGCGCGACGTGGCGCTCGGCAAGTCGCGCCGCGACGCGCTGAAGGAACTGGGCCAGCGGACCGCCGTGCCGGACCTGATCCAGTTCACCAACGCCGTCATCCAGGCGGAGGCGATGGGATCGTCGATCGGCACCGTGCTGCGCGTGCAGTCGGACCAGCTCCGCATCCGGCGCCGGCAGCGTGCAGAGGAGGCGGCGTACAAGGCCCCCGTGAAGATGCTCTTCCCGTTGGTGCTCTGCATCTTCCCGACGCTCTTCATCGTCATCCTGGGCCCGGCGATGATCACGATCATGAACGACTTTCCCGGCGGCAAGTAAGCCGAGAGCAGGAGACTTGACTCGGACGGGCCGCCAACTGGCGGCCCGTCTTCGCGTCGCCGCCCGCCGCCACCGCCCGCCTCGCGATCCTGCTACGATGACGGCGAATACAGAGCGCTAGTTTGCGGAGGGTGAATGTTCATTGCGATGAACCAGTTCAAAGTGGTCGAGGGCAAAGAGGCCGCGTTCGAGGAGATCTGGAAGACGCGCGAGACGCACCTGCAGGGCGTCCCCGGCTTTGTCCGCTTCGCGCTGCTGCGCGGCGACACGGCGGGCGAGTATCTGAGCCACAGCACCTGGCAGAGCCGCGAGGCATTCACCGCGTGGACGCAGAGCGACGCCTTCGTCGCCGGGCACCGGCAGGGCAACTCCCTGATGGGCGTGCTCGCCGGCCCGCCGCAGGTGCGGACGTACGAGGCCGTGGTCGAGCAGGAGTTCGCGACCGCCTGATCGGCGTCGTGAAGCGCCGTTCCCCGGGAGGCGAGCATGATCGTCGGCGGGCTGGGTGATCTGCACCGGTTGCGGGACGCACGGCGCGGCCGCGCGTCGTCGTGGGACCAGACCGGCGGCAACGCCGACTTCTGGCTGATGCAGCCGGGCGAGACGCGCTCGCTTGCCGACCTGCGCGGTTCCGGCTGCGTGCGCCACATCTGGATGACCCTCGCCTCGCGCGAGGAGGCGTACCCCCGTCGCGGCGTCATCCGCATGTACTGGGACGGCGCGTCGACGCCCTGCGTCGAAGTGCCCGTGGGCGACTTCTTCGGCGTAGGCCACGGCATGCTCGTGGACTTCGCTTCGCTGCCGCTGACGATGAGCCCGCGCGACGGCCGCGGCTTCAACTGCTTCTTCCCGATGCCGTACAACGAGCGCGCCCGCATCGAGTTCTCGAACGAGGGCGAGCGGCGGCTCGTCTGCTACTTCTATGTCGACTACGAGTATCCCGCGTCCCAGGACGGCATCGCGCTGTTCCACGCCCAGTGGCGGCGCGAGAACCCGACGGACGGCTGGGGCCGCACCGGCACGCCGCACGATGATGCCGAGCGCGCCGCCGCCTGGAAGACGCCGAACCTCGATGGCGCCGGCAACTACGTGATCCTCGACGCGCGCGGCCGCGGCCACTACGTGGGCTGCAACCTCAACATCGACGTCTTCGAGCGCCAGCAGAACGACTGGTACGGCGAAGGCGACGACATGATCTGGATCGACGGCGAACTGGCGCTGCGCGGCACCGGCACCGAGGACTACTTCAACACCGCGTTCAGCCCGGTCACGGCGTTCAGCGCGCCGTACCACGGGCTGCCCGTGTACTCCGGCACCGACGCGTGGCCGTGGTTCGGCAAGAACTCGATGTACCGCTGGCACATCGAGGACCCGATCCACTTCCGCGAGTCGATCCGCGTCACGATCGAGCACGGGCACGCCAACGACCTGTCGAACGACTACAGCAGCACGGCGTACTGGTACCAGACGGAGCCGCACGCGCCGTTCCCGGCGCTGCCGCCGGCCGCGCAGCGCCTGCCGCGTTAGCGCGCGGTCGGCTTCGTCTCGGGCAGCGGCAGCGCGCCGTCGCTTGCGGCTCGCGGCGCGCGCTTGCGGGCGGCGGCCTTCCGCAGCGGCTTCGGCGGCGCGCTGTACGTACGCGCGATGCGCACCGCCTCCTGTCGCAGCTCATCGCGCAGCGCGGCGGGAGCCAGCACCTCGACCGCGTCGCCCCACCCGCGCACCCAGCGCCCGACCTCCATCGAGCCCGCGACGCGCAGCGTCAGCACGCAGCTCCCGTCGGCGAGATCCTCGATGTCCTGCGTCGGGTGCCAGCGCGACTCCTTCACGCGCCAGACGATGTCCGGGCGGAAGCGCAGCTTCACCTCCACGCCCTCGCCCCAGATGATCCCCCACGCCGACGCGAGCAGGCCGTCGACGTCGATGTCGCCGGGCAGCTCGAAGTGCTCCGGCAGCATGTCGGCGGAGACGATGCGTTCGACCTTGAAGGTGCGGATCTGCGCGTGCGTCCGCGAGTACCCGATGAGGTACGTCGAGAAGCCGGCCGCGCTCGGCTCCAGGAAGTAGGGCAGCACCACCACCTCCTTGGGGCGCTGCTTCCCCGCCGAGCGGTAGCTGACGCGCAGCGCGCGCTGGCGTGCCCACGCCTCGGTGACAGTGCTGAGGTTGCGCGTGAAGTCCGCGTCCAGCGGGCGCTCGCTCACCGCGCGGGCGGCCGCTTCGACCTGCGGCTTCACCGTGTGCGGCATGATCCGCGCGATCTTCTCCAGCGCCGACGCCGCGAAGCCGTCCGCTTCGTCGCTGTAGCGCAGGAACAGCCGCGTCGCGATGAGCATCGCCCGTGCCTCGTGCAGCGAGAGGCTGAGCGCCGGCAGCCGCTCGGGCTGCATGATCGAATAGCGGTTCCGTGCTACGACCAGGGGCACGCCCTCGTCGGCCTCGATGTCGTTGAGGTCGCGCTGGATCGAGCGCTTGTGCATCCCCGTCATGCGCGCCAGCTCCTCGACCGTGTAGCCGGCCCGGCGGCTGCGCAGCAGGTCCTTGATGTGGTTCAGGCGGGTGGCGCGCTTCATGGCGTTCATATCGGCCCCATCGTACTGCCGGGAAGCCCGCGCCGGAAAGCCGCCCGGTCGCGACGGAGACTGTCGCACGGCCCCCCTACGCTGATCTCGTCGGAATGTCAGCAGAGGGAGGCGGAATCCGTGCACACGCAGGAACAATCAGTCGAATTTGCCTACGAGATCGGCGAGGAGGTGGTGGCGCACCTCGGCGCAACGCAGATCCTCGATGTGGAGCGAGGCGTCGAACTGCCGGCCGGCTGCGTGCCGGACTGGACGATCTGCGCCGTCATCGGTCGCGTCGAGCGTCGCGGCCGGCACGGCTACGTGCTGCGGTTCCGCCGCCACGGCGACGCCTGCGTCAGTGTCGTGCCGGAATCGGCGATCGAAGGCGTGGCGTAGCGGTTACGCGCCGTCGCGCCAGCGGACCTCGAACAGGCGCACCGGATCCTCGAAGCCCTTGAGGTCCGCGATGCCGCGGTCCGCGAAGAGGAACGCCTTCCCGGCCACCAGGTGCCGCACGCCCTCCGGCACGAGGATCTGGCCCGGCTCGCCGGAGTCGCAGACGCGCCGCGCGAGTTGCACCGCGGTGCCGAACAGGTCCTCGCCCTCGAAGACCGGCTCGCCCGCGTTCAGCCCGATGCGGACGTGCACCTGGTCGTTCGGGCTCGCGTGGTTGTGCTCGTCGAACGCGCGCTGGATCTCGACGGCGCACTCGACGCCGGCCGAGGCGGTCAGGAACGACGCCATCATACCGTCGCCGGTGTGCTTCACCAGCGTCCCGTTGTTTCGCGACAGCGCCTCGTTCACGATGTCGTTGTGCACGCGCACCAGCTCCTGCGCACCGCGGTCGCCCAGGCGTTGCGTCAGCGCGGTCGAGCCTTCGATGTCCGTGAACATGATCGTCCGGAAGCCGCCCACCGGCACTGCCGCGCCCCCGCCGGCGGGCGCCGGCTGGTGCACGTGCCGCTGCGCTGACGCGCGCGCCGGGTCGACGCCCAGGAACTCGTTGATCGCGTCCAGCGTCGGGCGCATCTCCCCGACGTACGGCGAGAGCGACTTGCCCTCGACGATCTTCAGCCGCGCGTTGGGGATGCCCGCTGCAAGGCGCCGCGCCACGTTCATGTCGAGCGCCGCGAAGTCGCGCCGGTGGAGGACGAGCGTCGGTGCCTGCACCAGCGGCAGCAGGTGCTCCACGTTCAGCTCCGCCTGCACGCCCATGCAGTGTGCGGCGGCCGCAGCGTCCAGCGCCTGCTGCATGTACAGCGCGAACTGGTGCGCCGACGCGCCCTGCTCCCAGCCAAAGATCGTGTGTGCCAGCGTCTCGGTGAACAGCTCGTAGTTGACGTCGAGCAGCGGGCGCAGCGCGTCGCTGACGGCGCCCTTCTGCTGCGTGTCCGCGTCGGACGCAAACGCACACCAGAGGATGAGGTGCGATACCCGCTGCGGGTGCTTCGCCGCGTAGGCGATCGCCACGCGGCCGGAGCCGTAGCATCCGTACAGGGCGAAGCGGTCCAGCTCCAGGCGGTCGACCACGGCCTCCAGGTCGCGGACGCCCGCATCGAGCGAGCCATCGACAAGCGCGTCGTGGTCGGAGAGGCCCGATCCGCGATTGTCATAACGAACGACGCGGAGGTTCTCGGTCAGGTGTTCGTACCAGTGGCGCCACTCCGGGATCTGCCACTCCAGTTCGATGTGGCTCCACGGCATCGCCGGGGGCGGGCACACCAGCGGCAACCCGCCGCCGATCGCCCAGTAGGCGATGCTGAGGCCGTCAGACGTGGTGGCGTACTGGATCCGCGGTTCCATGCACCCATCCTACCGCAGCGGCGTGCGGGGCGGGCGCGGTGACGATCAGCAGTTCTCGTAGCCGAGGATCCGGTACACATCGAAGCCGTCGCCCTGTATGACGGCCTGCGCGCACGGCGAGATCCCGGCCTTCGCCATCTCCGCCAGCATATAGTGCTCGTTCGTCCCGTAGCGCCGGTCGTAGGCGTCGTAGACGATCACGTAGTCCACCTCGCGCCGCCCGAGGAAGCGCGCGTACTCGGCCGCGCCGGCGAAGCTGCGGCGGTCGATGCTTTCCGGAAACGGCTCGGAGTCGAGGCTCGCGCCGGCGCGCACCAACTCGTACATGCCCACCTTGCCGTCGCCCACGCGCAGGATGCGGTACTCGCCGTCCGGGTCGAACGCCGGTGAGTCGATGTACGCGCTCAGCGACGTATCCGGCGTCCGCACGAGCGCCGTCCAGCCGAACTCGTTCTTCCGCACCGGCACGAGGATCAGGTTCAGCGACGCGATGATCACCAGCGCCGGCACCTTGATCCGATCGAGCGGCGTCTTGCGCGCGAGCAGCGCGATGAACGGCGCGCCAACGACCAGCGCCCGCAGCGAGAGCGTGCCGAAGAACGTGCCCAGCAGCGTGGCCGTCGATGAGTCGCCGACGGAAGGCGACGCCAGCACCAGGTAGGTCGCGGGCGCGGCGATCGCCAGCGACAGCGCGTACAGCGCGAGCAGCCGCAGCCGTCGCGGCTCCCGCCAGAGGCGCCCGGCGACCAGACAGCCCGCCAGCGGCAGGATCACCGCCGGGTGCGTGGCCTGCGCCGCGCCGAAGACGATCGCCGCCAGCAGCCGCCGGTCCGCACGCCATAGCGCGATTGCCGCGAAGGTCATCGCCGTCGCCCAGAGGAACGGCAGCTGTCCCAGCAGGGGCGCCTCGACCAGTATCGGGTTCGCGAGCATCATCGCCGTCCACCAGCCGCGGCGCAACTCCGGGAACGCCCACCACTGCGTCGCGATCACGCCGAGCGCGCCGATGACGAGCCACAGCGTCACCACCCAGTCCCCCAGCAACGGCCGCGCCAGCGCCGCCGTGAACCAGGGGATGAAGCCGTACGGGAACGCGAACGCGTCACCGTGCCCGAGCGAAGGCATCCGCAGCGGGATGCCGTGACCGCCCCAGAAGCGGTCGGCGACGTACCAGACGTGGATGTAGTTGCTCAGGGAGTCGTTGGTGACGTAGATCCGGTGCGCCAGGATGAAGGCGAGCCCGGCCGCCCACGCGACCGCCAGCGCCGCGCAAGCGGCGTTCCCGGGATCGCGGAACGCAGCGGCCACGAGCCCGATGCGGCCGCCGCCGTCGCGTCGGTTAGTCTGTACGTGCATGCGCACAGAGGATAGCAGCACCTCAGCGCCGGCCGCCTCCGCCCGCTGGCTCGCCGCCGCCGGGCTCGGCGCGCTTGCGCTGCCCCCACTGGCGATCGCCGGGGCGCCGGTCCACGCGAAGCCGTTGCAGATCGCCGTTGCGGCCGTCATCGCCGTGTGCGCCGCGGCGTTCGCGACGCGCGTCCGAGGCGGCCGGCTGCTACCGCTCGCCGGCATAGTCGCGGCGGGCGTGGCGGCGTGGCTGCTCGCGCAGGCGTCGTATCCCGTCGCCGCGTGGCTGATCGCTCCGACGCTCGGCATCGGCGCCGGTCTCGCGTCCGGGCGGCCGGACCCGCGCGGAGCGGCGGTCGCGTCGGCCGTCGCGGTGGCGCTGGTCACGCTGCGGATCGCCGTCGGCCGCGACGCGGCGATGGCCGCCGGCGCGCTGGCGGTCGCCGCGCCGGGCGCGCTATCGGCGCTGGCAGCGACGGCACGCCCCGAATCGATCTGGCGCGCCGCGAGCATCGCCGCCGCTGTGGTGCTGCTTGTGGGCGGCACCGCTTCGTACATCGGCGCGACGACGCCGGGCGTGACGTGGTTCGGCGACCTGCGTCATCACGGCCCGCGCGACAGCAACATGGTCGCCGTGACGTTCGACGATGGCCCCGACCCGCCGTATACGCTCCAGATCCGAGACATCCTCGACGCCCACGGCGTGAAGGCCACGTTCTTCACCGTCGGCAAGGCGCTGGACGCGCGGCCCGACGTATCGCGCGCGCTCTACGACGACGGCATGTTGCTGGGCAACCACTCGTACGAGCACGACGCCTTCCGCTGGCTCGATCCCGGCTACCCGGAGCTGCAGCGCACGCAGGACGCCTTCAAGCGGAACCTCGGCGTCTGTCCCGCGCTCTACCGGCCGCCGCACGGGTCGCACACGCCCTTCATGGCGCACGTCGTATCCGCCGCGGGCATGACGATGGTCACGTGGGACGTCTCGGCGGGCGACTGGGCGACGGGCGACGGCGCGCTCGTCGCGAAGCGGGTGCTCGACAAGGTGCGGCCGGGCTCGATCATCCTGCTGCACGACGGCATCGACGGCAACATCGGCGCCGACCGGAGCGTGATCCTGCAGGCGCTGCCGCTGATCCTCGACGGGCTGAAGGCGCGCGGCTTGGAGCCGGTGACGCTCGACAGGCTACTGGGCGTGCCCGGCTACCTGTCCGCGTGCTGAGGCGCCGCGCGCCCGCGCGCAGGTTGGCTATCATGGAAGCGAAAGCGAGGGTGAGGCGGATTGGTATCGGCTAACGCGACAGGGTCGCTGCTGGGCGGCCGGGTGGTGCGCGCGGTCGTCGTTGACGACGATGAGCGGCTGCTCGGCGTCATCAAGCGCGGGCTGAAGCTCCACGGATTCGACGTCCGCACGTTCTCCGATCCCGAAGAGGGTCTCGACTTTCTCGAGTCGAACCAGGCCGACGTCGTCGTGCTGGACGTGATGATGCCCGAGTTGGACGGCGTCTCCCTGTGCCGCCGGCTCCGCCGCACGCAGTCGATCCCGATCCTCATGCTGAGCGCGCGCGATACCGTGCCCGATCGCATCTTGGGGCTGGAGTCGGGCGCCGACGACTACGTCACCAAGCCGTTCGAGATCGCCGAGCTGGCGGCTCGACTGCGGGCGCTGCTCCGCCGCGCGGAGCGCGAGTCGCCAGACGAGCAGCTCACCTACGCCGATGTCGTGCTGGACTCTCGCCGGCGTATCGCGACGCGCGCGGGCGATGCGCTGGCGCTGACACCGATCGAGTACCGGCTGCTCGAGTACTTCATGCGCAACCCGGAGGTGGCGCTCCGCCGCGAGGCCGTGCTGCTCAACGTCTGGGGGTATGAGGGCGGCGAGTCGAACTACCTCGACGTGCACGTCCGCCACCTGCGCGAGAAGCTGGAAGCGAACGGACGCCCGCGCCTGATCCAGACGGTGCGGTCGTTCGGCTACACGCTCCAGCAACAGCCATAGATGTCACTCAGGCTGCGCCTCACGCTCGTCTACAGCCTGCTCTTCGCCGTGCTGATCTCGCTGTTCGGCATCATCATCTACGTGCAGACGTCCCGCAGCCTCTATTCGTCGGTGGACGACTCGCTGCACGTGCGCGCCGACCGCATCATCTCGGAGAGCGCCGAGTCCGGCACCGGCGCGATCAACCCGGACCAGTCGGTGCTGGACGAGATCGCCGCGCCCGGCGTCTACGTCGAGATCATCAACCAGGACGGCACGGCGCGCGCGCGCTCGTCCAACCTGTCGGCGCCGCTGCCGGTGCGGACGCGCCGCCGCGTCAGCAGCGACGGCACGTCGATCGAGACGCACACCACGGCCAACGGCGAGCGAGTGCGGGTGCTGTACGAAGGCATCACGCTCCCCGGCGCCGCCGAGGGTACGCTGCTCGTCGCGCGCTCGCTGCACCCGACCGACGCCGCGCTCGACCGCATCCGCATCGTGCTGATCGGCGGCGGCATCGCCTTCCTGATCATCGCCAACGGGCTGGCGTACGTCGCCGCGTCGCCGGCGTTGCGCCCGCTGCGCGAGGTCACCGGCACGGCGCGGCAGATCGAGGCGACGGCCGACTTCTCCCGGCGCATCCCCGGCGACGACCAGCCGGGCGAGGTCGGCGAGCTGGTGCGGACGCTCAACGAGTTGATCGAGAAGGTGCGCTCGACGCTCGACGCGCACCGCGCGTTCCTCGCCGACTCATCGCACGAGCTGCGGCGGCCGCTCGCCGTGCTGCGCGGCAACCTGGAGGTGCTGGCCAGCGGCGCGCTGCCGGCCGACGAACGCGAGGCCGTGATCGCCGAGACCGAGGCGGAGTCGCGCCGCATGAGCCGCATCCTCTCCGACTTGCTGCTGCTCTCGCAGGTGGACGCGCGACAGATCCTCCAGATGCAGCACGTCGACCTCGCGCAGATCGTCCGCAGCGTCGCCGAGCACGAGCGCGCGCGCTTCCCGAAGCGCGAGATCGCCGTGGAGGGTGAGAGCGAGCCGCTTGTGATCGAGGCGGACGAACAGCGGGTGCGGCAGGTGCTGGAGAACCTGTCCGAAAACGCCGCGCGCTACGCGACGCCCGGCACGCCCGTCACGATCAGCGCCCGGCGCGCCGGGCGCTTCGCCGTCGTCGAGGTGCGCGACGAAGGCCCCGGCATGAGCGACGACGAGGTGCGCCACGCGTTCGAGCGCTTCTTCCGCGGCGCGCGCGGCCGCCGCCAGCACGGCGACGGCAGCGGCCTCGGCCTGGCGATCGTGCGGCACATCGCCGAGGCGCACGGAGGCGGCGCCGCGTTGACATCTTCGCCCGCCGGAACGGTCGTCCGAGTCGAGTTACCGCTGTCGCCGCCCAACTCATAGCCGTTCTTCCCGCCCCCTTCATCAAACCTTCATCTGGCGCCCGCTACATTCGACGTAGAGAGGTGGCAGATGAGAGTTCCCCCGGCGAAGATCCACGTTCCCGAAGAAGACCGCAAAGAAATCCTGGCCCTGATCGACGAGTGCCTGGCGACGGGCCAGTTGACGCTCGGCAAGCACGGCAAGGCGTTTGAAGACGCGTTCGCGCAGACGGCCGGCGCAAAGCACGCGATCGCCGTCAGCAGCGGCACCAGTGCGCTCGAGATCATCTTCCGCGCCATCGGCGTCGCCGGCGGCGAGGTGATCGTCCCGACCAACACGTTCTTCGCCACGCCCGCCGCCGTGCAGCACGCGGGCGGCACCGTCCGCTTCGCCGAGTGCGACCCGGCGACCTACTCCATCGATATCGAGCACGCCCGCTCGCTGATCGGCCCGAAGACGAAGGCCATCGTCGTCGTGCACATCGGCGGCATCGTGACGCCGCGCATCGGCGAACTGCGGGCGATCTGCGACCAGGCTGGCATCGCGCTGATCGAGGACGCGGCGCACGCGCACGGCAGCACGCTCGACGGCAAGCCCGCCGGCAGCTTCGGGTTGGCGTCGTCGTTTTCGTTCTACCCGACCAAGGTCATCACATCGGGCGAGGGCGGCATGATCGCTACGGACGACGACCGCATCAACGACGAGGCGCGCGTCTACCGCGACCAGGGCAAGGCCGGGTTCACGTCGAACTTCCACACGCTCCTCGGCAACAACTGGCGGATGAGCGAGCCCCACGCAGTGATCGGACGGTTCCAGCTCAAGCGCCTGCCGGAGTTCATCGCCGCGCGCCGCCGCGTCGCCGCGATCTACGACCGCCTGCTGCCTGCCACCGGCGTGACGCCGCTAGCGATCCCGGGCAACGTCATCAGCAACTACTACAAGTACATCGCGATGCCGCCGGCCGGCGTCGACCGCATCGTGCTGAAGAAGCACCTGCGCGAGACCTACGACATCGGGCTCAGCGGCGAGGTATACGAGGCGCCGTGCCACCTGCAGCCCGTCTTCGGCCCACTGGCCGCCGGCACGCTGCCGGTCGCGGAGGAGCTCTGCGCGCGGCACATCTGTTTGCCGGTCTCGGCGGTGATGTCGGACGAGGACGCGGAGTACGTGGTGGAATCGATCGGCAAGTCGCTCGCCGAGGTGCGGGTGGTGGCGGAGGCACGGTCATGAAGGTAGCGGTTACCGGCGGCTGCGGGTTCATCGGCTCGCACGTCGTCGACAAGTTGCGCGATCAGAATCTCGAAGTGCGCGTGCTGGACAGCCTGGGCACGCCGCACCGCGACGACGTGGAGCACGTGCGCGTCGACATCATGGATCTAGAGGCGCTGAAGGAAGCCACGCGCGGCATCGATGTCATCTTCCACCTGGCCGCGGTCGCCGACGTCAACAACGTCGCCGCGGATCCGACCGGCTCGGTGGGGCTGAACATCCTGGGCACCGCGAACGTGCTGGAGGCGGCGCGCCACAACGAGGCGCGGCGCGTCGTGCTCGCGAGCACCGTCTGGGTGTACGGCGCCGCCCGCGAGGAGCGCGTCGACGAGACGGTCTGCTTCGACCCGGCGCTCACCGGCCACGTCTATACGACCACCAAGATCGCGGCCGAGATGCTCTGCCACGACTACTGGACGATGTACAAACTGCCGTTCACCATCCTGCGCTATGGCATCCCATACGGTCCCCGCATGCGCCCGTCGCTCGTCATCCCGATCTTCATGCGCAAGGCGCTGGCGGGCGAAGCGATGACCGTCGCGGGCGACGGCAGCCAGAACCGCAAGTTCGTCTACGTCGAGGACCTGGCCGATGCCCACGTGCTGGCGCTCGCGCCGGAGGCGGAGAACCAAACCTTCAACATCGACGGCTCCGAAGAGGTGACGATCCTGCGCATCGCCGAGACGGTGCACCGCCTGGTGGGCGGCAAGGGCATCGAATTCGTGCCGGCGCGCACCGGCGACTACGGCGGCAAGCAGGTGTCGTCCACGAAGGCGGCGCGCGAGATCGGCTGGACGCCGAAGGTCGGCTTCGACACGGGCATGGAGCGCACCGTCGCCTGGTTCCTCGAGACGCAGGGACAGCCGGCCGTGCTGAACAAAGTATGATCGAGACGCCGGCGCAGCCCGCGGTGATGGAGGCGCCCTTGCGCGCCGCGCGGCCGCGCCTGGTCGCGGTCATGCCGGCCTTCAACGAGGAGTCGACGATCGTCGGCGTGCTCGAGCACCTGTACCCGCTCGTCGACCGCCTGCTGATCGTCGACGACGGCTCCGTGGACCGCACGCGCGAGTTCGTCTTCGAGTGGCTGGCGGACAAGCCGCACGCGCACCTGATCTCGTTCAACAAGAACCGCGGCATGTCCGCCGCGTACTACGAGGCGTTCCAGCACCTGGGCCGCATGGTCGACCTCGGCCAGATCGACAAGGATGATGTCGTCCTCACGGTCGACGCCGACGGGCAGCACGATCCGGGGAGCCTGGACCTGCTGCTGAAGCCGATCCGCGAGGGCGCCGACGCGGTCATCGCCCAGCGCGACTTCCGGCTGTACCCGCTCTACAAGCGCGTGGGCAACTGGGTGATGTCCGCATGGGCGTCCATCTGGGGCGGCCGGCGCTTCACGGACGTCGAGTCCGGCTACCGCGCGTTCAAGGTCGGGCCGCTGCTCGATTCACTGCAGTACTACAAGGGCTACAAGTACAGCGAGACGGTCGAGGTCGCCGTCATCCTGCCGATACTCGGCTACAAGATCCACGACACCACGCTGGTCGATATCCCGGTCTTCCGCTCGCGCACGCGGCTGAAGGACGTGGTCATCGACCTCGTCGCGATGCCGTGCGCGTGGTGGCGCGTCATGTCCGCGCGCCGCCTGCCGGCCGGCGTGCCGACGTGGTTCGCCTACTGGGTGCTGCCGCTGTTCTTCCTCGCGGCGCTCGTCGGCGCCGGGCGCATCCTCACCCGGACTATCTACCTGGGCGACGACACGATCAACAACTACGCCCACGTCTGGTACATCAGCCATCACCTGTTCGCGTCGGGCACCATCCCGTTGCGATTCTCCGAGCTGGACGGCGGACGCGCGTTCACGTTCCCGTACGCCGTCGTCCCCTGGACCGCGAACGCGCTGCTCTACCCGGTGCTGGGCGACTGGTCCGTGACGCTGTTCCTCGTGCTCGGAGGCGTCGCCGCGGCGGCGGGGGCGCTGCTGGTGCGGCCGTCGATGCGCGACCCGTGGATGATGCTGCCGTTCCTCGCCAACCCGTTCTTCATCGACGGCATCGGCAGCGGGCAGTACGCGTTCCTCTGGTCCGCGGCCGGATTCTTCGCCGTCGTCTGGGCGGCGGAGAAGCGGCGCTGGCCGCTGGCGGCGGTCGCGCTCTGGTTCACGGTTTCGACGCACCCGATCGAAGGCGGCCTGGCCGTCGCGCTGTACCTCGTCCTGGCGGCCGCGCGCAGGCGGAGCGACCGGCTGCCGCTGCTGCTCGTGGCGCTGGCGGCGCTGCCGTTCCTCGCCCCGTCCATCTACTTCGCCATCGACACGCCCGCGCTCGGCGAGAACACCTGGCGGACGGTCGCGCTCTCCATCGGCGAGGATCTGCCTCGCCGCGGTTCGGTGCTGCTTGCACCGTTCGTGCTGACGTGGGCCGCGCCGTTCCTGCGCCGCCACTACCGCACGGCCGGCATCGCCTTCGCTGTGGCGGCTGCGCCCGTCGTGCTGCTTGGCAGCGGCGCGCTGGGCGGCCTGCCGGGCATCGGCGGCTGGGCGAACCAGGGCGGCTACACCGGCATCGTTTCCGCCGCGTCGCAGACCGAATACAGCGGCTACATGGGCTCCGGCGACCTCCAGGCCGGCACCGTGTACCGCGTGCTGAGCCCGAACGACCGCGAGCAGGGCGCGTACTACCTGATCCGACACCACGGCGTGCTGGCCAACGAGCTGTTCAGCGAGAGCCAGCGCCGGTCGAGCTGGGCGGAGACCAACTATCGCTGCTACCTGGCGGCGAAGCACATCGACCGCGTCGTCGTCGAGCGCGGCTACGCGGCGCAGTTCAAGACGAACGAGCCGTCGATGCTGGCGGACCTTGCGTCGCACGGGCAGGCGCAGGTGAGCTATCGCAGCCCGCGCGGCCGCCTGACGGTATATGACGTCACATCGTTCCGGGACAGCGGGCCGGCGCCCGCTTCGGTGAAGGACTGCGGACGAAGATGAAACTCGGTGCGATGCGCGAGGCAGCGGCCGCCACCCTGGACGCGGTCCGGCGCGGATGGGCGCTGCTCGCCATCGGCTTCGTCGTCGACGCGGCGTTCATCTTCATCTTCCTCATCGCGCTCCAGTCGTACCTGCCGGAAGACCTCGGCAAGAGCGAGGCCATCGTCGGCTACACGCTGGCGACATTCGGCCTCGCGAAGCTGCTCTCGCAGCTCGGTAGCGGCTTCATCGCCGACCGGCTGGGCACGCGGCGGGCGCTCATTCTGGGCACCGGCCTGCTGCTCCTCGGCTACCTGGCGATCCTGCCGCTCGCGCACGGCGCGGCGTGGCTGATCGTCGGCTGCGGCGGCATCGTCGGCCTGGGCTCGTCCGTGACGTGGCCCGCCCTCTACTCCGCGGGCGCGTCCCGATTCGGCGAGGGCGAGAAGGGGCGCTTCACAGCGCTGCTGACACTCTCGACCGGCGGCGCGCTGCTCGTAGGCGCGGGTGGCGGCGCGGTGCTGAACCGCATGGCCTCGTTCGACGCCGCGATGATCGCGCCGATCGCGGCAGCGGGTATCGCGTTCACGCTGGCGATCTTCACGCGCGGCGGCGAGGCGCACGCCGACGCGGCGCTGCCGACGCTCCGCGAGTTCCGCGCCGTCGTCGGTTCGCAGCAGCGGGCGATGTTCGCGCTGGTCGTCGTCTGCAACGGCGCGGCGCTCGGCGCGCTGACCGCCGCCTTCGGCGCGTACCGGCGCGACGTGCTGGGCGTGTCACTTGCCGAGCAGGGGCTGCTGCTCGCGCCCGCGGCGATCCTGGGCGGCCTGCTGGTCGTGCCCGGCGGCGCGCTCGCCGACCGCATCGGCGCGCGGCGCTTGATGGTGCCGGGCTACTTGCTCGCGGGTGTGGGGCTGCTGGCGCTGTCGCAACTCAGCGACCCGGTGCTTGTGGTCTTCGGCGCCGGTCTCACCGGCGCGGCGTACGGCCTCGCCGCGCCCACTATCGCCTCGACGATGATGTCGCTCGCCGGTCCGGCAAGCTCGCGCGGCGGCGTCATCGCGTGGTTCATGACGGTGGACGGCGTGGGACACGCCGTGGGGCCCGCAGTTGCGGGCGTGCTGCTGGGCCTGTTCGGTGCCGGCGCAGTGCTGATGCTCGCGGGCGGGCTGTACGTCGTCGTGGCATACGTGGCGCTGACCTCGCGCGTGGGCGCGCGGCACGGCGCAGAGGCCATCTCGGCCGTCGCGGTCGAGGCGTAGAGGGAGGTCGTATGAGCAAGATACTGGTGACGGGCGGCGCGGGCTTCATCGGCTCGCACGTCGTCGATGCGCTGCTGGCGCGCGGCGACGAGGCGCACGCCCTCGACGACCTCAGCAAGGGGCAGGTGACGAATCTCGCGGAGCGCGTGCCGCTGCATGTGCTCGACATCGCATCCGGCGTGCTCGACCGCCTGTTCCGCGAGCAGCGATTCGACGCCGTCGTGCACTGTGCCGCGCAGACGAACGTCATGCGCTCGCTGGAGGATCCGGAGCTGGACCGCCGCATCAACGTCGACGGTCTGCGCCGCGTCCTGAACACCGCCGAGTCGGCGGGCTGCGCCCGCTTCGTCTTCATCTCGTCCGGCGGCGCGGCCTACGGCGAGACGCCGGTGCCCGCCACCGAGGTGACCGAGCCGCGGCCCGATAACCCGTACGGCCGCCACAAGGTCGCCGGCGAGGCGATCGTCGCTGCGTCCGCGACGCATGGCGTGTCGCTGCGGCTCTCGAACGTGTACGGCCCGCGCCAGCGCTCCGACTCCGAGGGCGGCGTCATCAGCATCTTCGCCGACCGCCTCGCCGCCGGCGAACCGCTGCTGGTGTACGGCGACGGCGCGCAGCAGCGCGACTTCGTCCACGTCGATGACGTGGTGTCGGCGATCCTGCTCGCCCTCGACGACGCGTCGATGAGCGGTATCTGGAACGTCGGCACGGGCGTGCCGACGACCGTGAGCGACCTGGCGCTGCTGATGATCCGCGAGTTCGGCGGGCAGGGCGGCATCAGCTTCCTGCCGGAGCGGCACGAGATCCGCCGCTCGTGCCTCGACGTGTCGAAGTTGGTCGCCACCGGCCGCTGGGCGCCGCGCCACGCGCTCGCCGACGGTATTGCGAGCCTCGCGGAGCACGTGCGAGCGGCAACGTAGGCGTTCGGCCCGATCCGAAGGACACGAAGCTTCTCCATTGATGGCGCGGCGGATCACGGCGAGCGACCGTTGCTCGCCGCTTTCCGTACCGACAACTCCCCTGACCGGTAACGGCGCCCAGCCGTGCTGGGAGGAACAGGAGACGCCCTGGAGCCTGCCCATGCCCGGCGGAACGCATGAGTCGCACGAGGCCAATAATATAAAACATAGGTAGCATACTATAGCACATAACGAAGGTGGACGCGCGTGGAACATAAACATTGGCAAGGAGGGATTGGAGGCGTACGGTGGGAACGTACCAATCAGTAGTGCGCCTTGGAGGACACATGCGTTACCGAAGAGCGGGCTCGAGGGTTGCGGTCGTCTTGATTGCGGTGATTACCGCGGTTGTCATGATGGGTAGCCCGGGTGACCTGCCCCCGATCTTTGGTCCACTCATTATGAGAGTCCGACCGGGTCTTTCCGCTCTGTGAGGCTGCGCCGGAATGCCTCCGGGGTCTGGTTGCCGAGCGAGCTGTGGGGCCGCTCGCGATTGTACTCCACTCTCCAGGCCTCGACCTTCTCTCGGGCGTCGTAGAGCGTCGTAAACCAGTGCTCGTTCAGACACTCGTCGCGCAGCTTGCCATTGAAGCTCTCGATGTAGCCGTTCTGCTGCGGCTTCCCTGGCGCGATGAATCGCAGCTGTACGCCACGCTCGTACGCCCACTGGTCGAGCGCCTTGCCGGTCAGCTCCGGGCCGTTGTCCATCACGATCTCCGCGGGCACTGCGGCGCGTTCGCCGATCACGCGGTCCAGCACTCGCGCCACGCGTGCGCCGCTCAGCGATGTATCGACCTCGATCGCCAGCGACTCGCGCGTGTACGTGTCCACCACCGTCAGCATCCGCAGCCTGCGGCCCCACCAGAGCGCGTCCGCCACGAAGTCCAAGCTCCAGCGCTCGTCCGGACGCGTCGCCTGCAGCCACGTCTCGGCACGCACGCCGGCCGCCCGCTTGCGCTTCCGCCGCCGCACGCTGAGCCCTTCCTCCCGGTAGATCCGCTCGACGCACTTGTGATTCACCAGCACCCCCTCCCGGCGTAGCAGCACGTGCAGCCGCCGGTAGCCGTAGCGCCGCTTCTCTCCTGCAAGCTCGCGCAGGCGCGTCCGTATGTCCGCATCGCTGCGTCCGCGCGCGAGGTAGCGCGCCGTCGACCGTCCCACGCTGACCAGCCCGCAGGCGCGCCGCTCCGAGTACGCCCAGCGCTCCTGGACGTGCTGCGCCGCCAGCCGCCGCACCGCGGGCTTCACCAGTTTCGCGAGGCCACATCCTTGAGGACGTCGATGTCCATCGAGAGATTCGCCACCAGCTTCTTCAGCCGGCGATTCTCGTCCTCCAGGGTCTTCAGGCGCTGCGCGTCGGGCACGCTCATGCCGCCGTACTTCGCCTTCCAGCGGTACAGCGTCTGCGGCCCGACGCCGAGGCGCCGGCACAGCTCTTGCGTTGGCGTCCCTGCCTCGTGCTCCTTGATCGCCGTGACGATCTGCTCGTCCGTGAACCGGCTCTTCTTCATCGGTCCTCCTTGCCCTTCGCAGGGCCATTATCCCGGAGGACTCGCATTTAGACTGGACTAGTTTTCGGGGGTCAGGTCA
>Ga0315281_10000484_pt1 | contig 55228 bp, 55 predicted proteins | sample YL17G07_0_MG_FD_204540 | JGI IMG/M metagenome (GOLD analysis project Ga0315281, IMG submission 204540) | Sediment microbial communities from Yellowstone Lake, YNP, Wyoming, USA - YL17G07_0 | ecosystem: Environmental > Aquatic > Freshwater > Lake > Sediment | place: USA: Wyoming | collected...
CGCACATAGAAGTCGTCAAGAAGATGCGCATGCGCAGCCCGAGCGACGCGCCGGGCGTGGGCGACCGCGTTGGGTTCGTAATCGTGCACGGCATGCAGCTGTTGTCCAACCGTGCGGAGGATCCGGATTACGTGAAGGCGCACGGCATAAAGGTCGATTCCAAATACTACATGGAGAACCAGCTGGTGCCGCCGATGGAGCGCGTGTTCGAGGCCATGAACATAGAAAAATCCGAGCTGCTTGGCATAGGCAGGCAGATGCTTCTCACATCGCTGCTCGGGAAGGGGGGGTCGGCAAGCAAGGCCGCGGCGGCGCAGCTGGAGCTGCCATTGGAGTCCGCGGACGGCTTCGTATGCGAGAAATGCGCGAAGGTTTACAGCGTGCCTCCGCTTGCAGGCAAGTGCGTTTCATGCGGCGGAGGACTTCTCTTCTACAAAGGCGACGAAAGGTCGAAGTACTGCAATGCCGCGCTTAACGCCTGAACTGCGAAGCGAACTCCTCGTAGAACGGCTTCACGATCGCGTAGCCGAGTAGTCCTCCGAACGCGAGCGCCAGACCGAACCTGTTCAAAGGAGTGAACGACACGGCTATGCCGACTGCGACGAACGCGAGCGCCAGCCTCGTATAAAGCTTCGAGAACCTCGACTTGGCAGCCTTCTCGGTCAGCATTACGGTTTGCAGAACGCTGAATGCGGCGAACGCGCAAATACCCGCGATCGTGGCCGAGTCCACAACCCAACCCCGCGCCGACAGCGACTGCGACATCTCGGCGACAGCCAGAATGAAAATAATTTCGAGTATTGGCACGACCGCAGCAAACAACGCTAGCCTGATGTTCCTGTAAAGCGCAGCGACTGCGATGAAAAGAGCCGACACGCAACCGGCCAAGAAAAGTTCGGCGAACGGCAGCATCCAGCTCATCTTCCCTTCGAACGCGGCCGCATCCTTCGCATCGAGTGCGCTTGCTATCTTGCCTTCAAGCGCCGCATCCAGAAGCTTCTTCTTGTACACCGCGTTGTCCATCGTACGTTCCCCTCCGGTCATGGACATGGCCTTGACCGGCGAACTCAGTATGCTGGAAGGTATGGACAGTTTCGAAAGTTCCACGTCGTCCATGTAGTACAGCAACAGACCATTGAGTACGCCGCTGGTCGAGCCGTACAGGGGTTCCAACCCGCCTATCACGTCGGAAAATCTTTTTGACGATTCGTCATCGAGTTCCACAGGCACGCTAAAAACATATGACACGGACTTTGCATCGTAGGCCACGCTGCCCTGCCCGCCTTCCAGCTTCTTGATTCCGTCGTTGTCGAAAATAGTTTCGCGAACTGTAAGCGACGAGTTCGTGAAGTTCGCAACCCTGATTCTCACGCCGTCGAGTTCGAAGACGTCGCCGATCTTGTAGGTGCCGTTCGCGGTCGTAACGGTTTTGCCGTCCCACGACAGGCTCTGCGTGCTTCCGCCTATTCTTATCTTGGCCGTGCCGTCCATCAGCTTGATTTCCTGTTCGGCCGCGCATTCTATCGCTCCCGGGAACATCACGGAATTTATGCTCTCGCCTTTCGGCAGATAAACGCCGACAGCGCCATCCTCCACAGAAGTGTACGCGTCCTTGACGCCTATCGCATCGAACCTTCTTTTTATGATTTCAGCGATTTTTGTAGGCGTTTCATCGGCAGCAAGCGATGTTATTCGCACCGTGAACTTCTCCCCGCCGGCAACATCGGTGCCAAACTTCATCCATCCGCGGCTCACATCATTGACGCTTATGCCAATGTCGCCATCATCAACAGCCGTACAACCGCCCGGGCCGCCGTTCACGACCATTGCGACGCGGTCGCCAGCCTTCGCCATTTTGGACACATCTTCGAAGTCCTTGGTGTTGGGCGCCCTGATGCCACCTATGCCGGTTATCACATCGCCGACGCGCATATTGTCGCATGCGGCGTCACTATTTATCGCGACGACCTTGAGCCCGGTCACGCTGAATATCATAGGCGAGAGCAGGTACCACGCGGCTATGAAAGCAGCGGCAACCAAAATCCAAAACCTTATACCAATCTTCAACCAAGACACCGAAGTCCTAAAATCCTATGAACATAGATGTAGTCAAACCTTTATTAAATATTCGGTCTCGCGCGCAGCCTATGAAAAAACGTGCGGATTTTGGGGCTTTTTATTTATTGCCGGGAAAATCCTAAAAAGGATAAGTGGTCCAAGATGCCAACAAACGAACCTACGATAGAGCAGCTTCGCAAGATATGCCAAGACAGGCCGGACAAGCACGACTTTTACATGTGGGGCGTGGCGAGGAAGGTATCGATATACATCACGTGGCTGGCGGTGCGCACGCCGATTACCCCGAACCAGATAACACTATTGTCGCTTCTTTTCGGGGTTGCCGGGGCTGCGTTCTTCGCTTCCGTGAGTCCAGTGTACTGGATTGTCGGCTGGCTCGTGGTCAACGCGCATCTGATATTGGACCAAGTCGACGGTGAAGTCGCCTACTATAAGAAAATGCTGACGAAGTTCGGTTACTTTTTCGACGAGATAACGCATCCGATAGTCAACGCAGCCCTATTCATGGCTGTCGCCGCGTCGGCATACTACGCATCCAACAACCCAAATATGCTGTTTCTTGGTATGACGTTTCTATACTCGGCGTTGATACTTCGGGCGATCGGCGTTTACTCCGACTTCGCGACAAATCGTATGTTCAAACTCAAGACCGAGCGGAGGGAAATGCCGAGAAGTTGGATTGGAAGGATAACGAGCATACCATTCGGCCTTGGAGGTTACTTCCACATTTTCGTTGCGGCCGCCATTTTGGATATATTTTTCACGTTCACCATCGGATACGGAGATTTCATCGTCGGCAGTTTCAGGGAACTTTTCTTCGTGTCAGCTGCAATTGCGATGTTTCTAGCTGTCATTGGAAAGATGTTTAACCTTAGGGGGAAGCTTAAGGATAGCAGGATTTAGGCGAACAGGCAAACGGCGGTAGTTCGTATGGACGAAAAGAGCTTCGAATCTTTCAGGGAGAACGCGGAAAGGAACAGGATGTTCATACGCGCAGCTGCACACAAACAGCTGACAGCCGAGCAGAAGAAGCAGGTGGACGATGCTCTCGAACGCAGCAAGAAGGCGCACGAGGACATATACAAGGTGCAAAAGGAGATGGATAAGGCGAAGATACCGTTCGTCATATTCAAAACCATGGGCAACCACCCGGACATGGGGTTGGACGTCGACTTCCTCGTCGCCAGCAAGGACTTCAACAAGGCGAGGGACGTCGTGCTTGGCAATTTCGACGGCCGGGTCATACATCAGTCGATGGCCAGCACACTCGCGGGCAAGGTTTCGATAGCAATAGGCGACTCGCCGATAACGGTCGAGATACACGGCGGCGGGTTCTCGCAGATAGGCGAGTACGGCATACAGGTCGAGCCGACGATACAGCGCAGCCGAACCGTAAAGCTCTTCGGCATGGACTTCCGCGTGCCGTCGAACGAGGACGTGCTGCCAATCGACGTTATGCACAGGATTTACAGGCACATGAGCATCAGATACTCGGACGTGTACAACACGAAAAAGCTGCTCGATGAAGAGAAGCTTGACTGGAGTTACATACTGAAAACCGTAGAGCAAGCCGGTATGATGCCAGGGTTGATACTTTTCTTGGATGTCTTAAAGAAGTACGGCGGCGATATCGAAACCCTTGGCAAGTTCCCGTACTTCGTAGGCAAGCGCGACTTTCTGAAGAATTATTTCGCGAAGGTGCTAAGCGACGCGCTGCACCTGAGGGTTGCCAGCCTACTGAGGATGCTGACGATATACCCGGCGCTGCTAGTTTTGGAAAGCCTGTTCGGCAAACACATCAAGAACACGTTTTGGTGAGACGATGGACTATTCGATGCACGGCAAGCTGAAGATAAGGTCGGACATAGATTTAGGTCTGCCTGCGTTTTTCAGACAGACGTTTTCCGGAATGCCCGACCTCGACATTTCGGTCGGCTTCAAAAAAGTCACAGACGCAGACTACGTGTTCCCGCCTTACGTGTATCACAAGAAGGACATGCTGCTGCACAGATACGGGTTCGTAACGCCGTGCCAGCTTACGCTCGAAGACTTCGAGGACGGCACGAAGATAACCTTCACGCGGGCTTACAAAAGGTTCGTGGGTGTGAGGAAACTGCTCGAGTGCGTGCTCGACTTGAAGCTTTTGCAGAGGGGGCTGGTAAAGACGCACGGCGCGTGCGTGGAGCTGCGGGACGGCACGGGCGTGATGATTGCTGGATGGGACCACAGCGGCAAGTCCACGCTCGCCATCAACATGATGAACGATGGAGCGAAGTTCCTATCGGACGACATAACGCTTGTCAGCGAGGACCGCGCATACGCGTACCCGAAGAACATAAAAACATTCACTGGCATGCACATTCTGGCAAGGAAACTGAACAGCGTGCCGTTCGTCAACCGCGCGCTTGGCTTGAATCGAGGCGTGCCTCCGAAGAATGTTACAGGCAGCACGAACGTGAAGTACCTGTTCGTATCGAGGTATGGGAAGAAGAGCGTACGCGGGATTAGCAAGACCGAAGCAGAAATGGCGCTTAACACGATGTCGGTGTATGTGACTGCGCCGTTCGACAGCCGGCACCTGTTATTGGAGTACTGCCACTACAACAAGTATGACATAGGCAGGCTGCTAGAGAAGCGGCGCGAAATAATACACGGTTTCCTTCGTGGTGTGAAGTGTTTCGAGCTGACATCTACGAACGTGCCCGATTCCGAGGATTTGATAAGGAAGACGCTTGGCAAACGAATGCAAGGAAGTGGTTCGAATCGCTTTTGATGCACTGAAGATGGTTTCAAGGAACGAGCGTGCGATACACGTAGCATTCCTTCTGGCGGGCATAGCCATCTTGGCGTACGTGCTTACAACTATAAGCATAGCAGACATAATCAGCGCGTTCAGTATGCTGGGCTCCAGCATGGCAATATTGGCGGTAATACTCATTTTGGTGCTCGCTATAAGATCGCTCCGCCTAAAGCTGCTCATGAAAAGGTTGGCAGATGTGTCATTCTTCAACGTTTTCAAGATAGTTTTCGAAACGGCGCTGTTCGCAATATATTCACCAGGCAAGGCCGGAGAAGTGACGAAACTCGATTTGTTCAAGAAGTATGGCATAAGCAGGACGCAGAGTATGTCTGCGATAATTGTGGAGCGTGTGTACGATTTGGTTGTTGTTACGGTGCTTTCGGCTGGCATGCTGATATCGCTCGGCGTTAACATGCTTTTCGTTCTTGTGGCGGGGACGGCAGCTGTGGTTCTGGCAGCGGCTTTGTACAAATCCAACGTGTTCGGCGGGCTGTTTACAAAGATGTTCGATTCGATGAAGATGTTCTTGAATGTGAAGGCTGTCGCAATAATGCTGGCCTTGACTATCGTGCTGTGGTTGGCAGACGCATCTGCGATGTATTTTGTGCTCCGTATGCTGGGTCACGACGTACGGCTCGATATCCTGGTGCCAGTGTATTTCGCAAGCACGATAATAGGGCTCATATCAATGATACCAGGCGGCTTAGGCGCTTCGGAATTTTCGTTCTCCTACGCGCTTACGGCGATGGCTGGCGTGCCGACAGCGGACGCGATGGCAACTATGCTCGCATCGCGCATAGTCACGTTCCTCGTGTGCTCGGTCGGAAGCGTGCTGTACTTCGTCGAAATGAGAGGGGTCATAAAAAATGGATGAGATGCTGTCGAAGGTCAAACGGCTGTCTGGCATGGCAACACCGGATGGCAGAAGCCTGAAAGAAGTGCTTGCCTACGAAGGCGTCTCATTATGGTGGTTTATAGAGCACTCCGCATATCTGAGGTTGAAGGGGGATAGATGTAGGAAACTTACAAACCAAAGGCATTTAATATATCTCGTCTGCGCCTCAATGAAATTTTTCATATTAATAAAATCGCTGTTCAGATGCGTGTTCGGCAAACTGGGAAAGTTTCCAAAAACAGCCGGCAGTAAAAGGATAATGGTATGCAGTTCTTTATGGCATTGGAGAGAAACGCAAGACCAGACTACATTGCGCCCCAAGAAAGATGATGTCATTGTCGGCGGCGTAATGGACGCCTTGGAACGGGATGGATTCGACGTTTTGGGCATAGACAGAGACGACAGCCATCTGATCGATTTCAAGAGATTTTTCGACAAATTAGTATGCGGTAAAACTCCATGGAGACCAGTAGAGGCTTACTTGACTCTCGGAATGGTCAGGACTGCATTCTCGGAAAGTAGAAGCATGGAGAAAAAATGGGACGAATTTCTCCGCCACCTAGCTTCTGAAGACAAACTCGTTTTTAACCGTTTGTCGGGGGATTTTAAGGTTTTTTTCGTTTATCACATATTCCAAGCAATATTGCACATGGAGATGGCGAAAAGGGCAATAGAGTCGGACACTCCAGAATTGATAGTTATAATTAACGAGCATTCCGATTCTGGAAGAGCTATAGTAATGGCTGGAAAACTATTAGGAATCCCGACATTGGCAATACAGCACGGGTTTTATGCGCATGACAGCGTCATGTATTTCAATAACCCTGGGGAATTTTCTAATGAAATTTCTACAAAATACAGACAGCGGCCGGATAAAATCGCCATGTACGGGCCTTGGATAAAAAACCTATTTATAAAAAATTTCAACTATCCAAGAGAGGCAGTTGTCGTTACGGGCCAACCCAGATACGATATATTGACAAAATTAGAAAAGGGGTTTAACAGGGAAGAATTCTGCAGAAACTATAACTTGGATTCGGATAAAAAAATAGCCCTTGTAATAACCCAGCCTTTGGACATAGCCGAAAGGCGGGACATATTCCTAAGGAGTGTTTTGAATGCGCTCGGCAGATTCTCGGATATAACGATATTGATAAAACCGCACCCGAGGGAGGATGAAAACTGGCATAAGACGGTTTTAAGGGAAGAGAGAATGGATGCCACGGTTCTTGGAAGAGACTCCAATATATACGAAGCCCTGTGCGCATGCGACGTTATAATAACGATTTCCTCGACCACGATAGTAGAAGCAATGATTTTGGGCAAGCCGGTCATCATGCTAAACCTGGCAAGGAGCCCGGATCGGGTGCCATATGTAAAGGACGGTGCTGGGCTGGGGGTTTATAGAAAAGAGGATTTGCCTCGAACAATAAAAGAAGCATTGTACGGCAAAAAAACCAGAGAAAAACTAAAACGGGCAGAAAGGAAGTTTGTCTATCGCCACGCATATAGGCAAGACGGGAAAGCTACAGAAAGGGTTATTAATTTAATTAAGGAAATGATAGAACATCCAAAAGAGAGGTAATATGTACATCAACAAAAAAATCGTGGCGATAATTCCCGCACGGGGCGGATCTAAAAGAGTCCCTAAAAAAAATATAAAATCATTGTGCGGCAACCCGCTGATTTCGTATATAATAAGGGCGTCCTTGGCTTCGAGGTACATAGATAAGACGATAGTTTCTACTGATGACAGCGAAATCGCAGAAGTAAGTAGAAAATACGGCGCAGAAGTGATAGACAGGCCGGCAGAATTGGCTAGGGATGAAACGCCGGACACGCCTGTACTGAGGCACGTTATAAAGCATTTAACCGAAAAAGAAAACTACACGGCGGATATCATAGTTTTTTTGCATGCGACTTCGCCACTGTGTGGAACTGCTGATATAGATAATGCAATTGAACGGTTTGCCGGCGGCGATGCTGATTTGGTCGCGGGCGTGGTTGAGGCGGAACGCCATCCGTTCTGGAATTTCAGAATGATAAATGGAAACAAGCTCCTGCCATTTATTGAGAATATTTCATATACAATAAGGCAGCAGGAACTGCCGAAAACTTACATACTCAACGGCGCCTTCTACATCATGAGGGCAGAAAAAGTACAAAAAGAAAGTTTTTTCGGCGGAGATATGCACGGAATAATCATGAGCAAAGAAAAATCCATAGACATCGATACGGAGCTTGATTTTGAGATAGCAGAATTCCTAATGAAAACAAACGATAAGAGAAAATGCAAATGAAAATAAGAAAAGCCAAGGAGGAGGATGCAAAGGAAGTCGAGAAGTTCGTAGAAAAGAGTATCCTTTCTTCGGATTGCTACAGTTCTGACCAAAAAAGCGCGTGGATAAATGATTCAGCTAGGAACATTGATGAAAAAATCAAGCGAAAAGACAGGACTTCTTTCGTCGTTTTAATGGACGGCAAGCCGGCGGGCTATGCCTCTCAGGCAGGAAACTACGTCCATGCGCTGTATGTCGACATTCGTTTTATGAGACGGGGCATCGGCAGAAAAATGTTGAAAAGAATGGAAAGAAACGCGGCGAGTGCGGGGTTTTCGACCATGAAGGCAAAGGCGTCGTTGGACGCTGTTCCTTTCTACGAAAAAATGGGTTATAAAAAGCTCGGGGAGACAACCTACGAAACCGGCGACGTTAAGATACCATTAATTTTGATGCGGAAGCGGCTTGAAACGACCACAAATAAATCCAAGGCGAGAGACAAAAATCAATAAGAGATGAGTAGATGAACCCGAAAACAGGATTGAAACACAAATGGTCGATTGTGGTATTTAGTTCTGGGCCGGTCGGGAAAAGATTTCTGGAAGTCTTGCTTAAATTTCATAAAAAAAACAGGTTGAATATAGAAGCTGTCGTTGTCCGAGAAGATTCAAAAAATCCATTTTACATCGAAGGAAAAAGAGACGCAACTGCACTGCTTGCACAGAAACATGGCCTGTCCGTGATGCCAACTCCGGACGAGTTGCTGAAAGAAAGTAAAAAATACGATATTGGGTTATCGTTGGGAAATTTCCATATTCTAAGGCGCGAGCATATAGGCCTATTCAAGATGGGCATAATCAATTTTCATGCGGCTCCGATATTGCAATATCGAGGTAGTGCAGCCCCGGCCTTTCATATATTGGAAAAGGACACTCCCCAGTGGGGATACGCTTACCATATGATTGACGAAAAAATCGACGAGGGGGACATAATAAAAAATGTGATTTACGACATTCCGGCAGGACTAAGCTCGAAAGAGATAGACGCCAGTGCCATAGAACACGCGGTTAGCGGGTTCTCGAAGTTTTTAGACGATTTATTGAACGGAAAAATTAAAGCAACATCTCAGTCAAAATTCCAAGAATTCCAAAAACTAAGGTCGAGGAAGCGCGGCGAACTCTATGGAAGAGAAATTACAGACGTCGAGATAAACGATGAAAATCTAACAAGGTTATTAAGAGCTTACGACTGGCCGGAAATCTTTAAGCACCCTGCTATAAAAGTGAATGGAAGGCTGGTCAGGACCGTGCCGGAAAACACCTATCAGGAAATGCTGCGGATTTTTAGGAAGTTTAAAGACGCGTAAGCAGCACATCAAGGTAAACTAATAAAAACGTCTATATGCATTAGAAAAATGAGTGGCGCATGAAATTTGGCGGAGACTTGAAAAATATAAAAAACAGGTGATTTGTCATTGCTGAAAACACCCACTTTATTAAATGGCAGGCCGCTGGCAGCGGAAATCCTTAACGGTATAAAAACCAAAGTAGAAAAATTAAAAGACAAGCCGCATATAGCAATAATCCTGGTTGGCGAAGACAAGGCGTCCGAAATTTTCATCGGTCTCAAAGAGAAAGCGTGCAAAGATCTCGGAATAATGTCGACAGTATTCCGATTCAAGGATAACGAGGTCGAGAACGCCGTTTCCGGCGTTATTCAAAAACTAAACGAAGACGGCACAGTCCACGGAATTTTGATTCAGTTGCCGCTCCCAGATCAAATCGATGAAATCAATTTGTTGGGCGAAGTGTCCCCCGAAAAAGACGTGGACGGATTAAATCCGAAAAATATAGGGAATTTGTTATTGGGCGGCGAACCCCTTGTTCCGTGCACGGTCGGGGCCATAATGGAAATACTGGCCGATGCAAACATTGCCCTAGAAGGGAAAAACGTAGTAATAATAAGCAGAAGTAATCTCATTGGCAAACCGCTCGCCATGATGCTTGTGAAAAATTCTGCCACGGTAACAATCTGCCATAGCAAAACGAAGAATTTGGCCGACCACACGAGGGCTGCAGACATAGTGATAACCGCCGCCGGAGTCCCGAACCTGATAACAGCCGAAATGATCAAACCTAATGCGGTTGTAATTGATGCCGGATGCGCCAAAAAAGACGGCAGGATGCTCGGCGACGTGGATTTTGAGACTGTCAGCAAAAAAGTTTCGGCGATTACTCCTGTTCCTGGCGGAATCGGCCCACTGACAGTGGCGATGACAATGAAAAACCTTATAAAATGTTACGAATCACAAAAACACCTCGTAAGGAATGCGAAAGAATAACAAGCTGGATTTTCACCTCGAAACAACCTAATATCGTGAATGGCAGTTGTCTACATGTCAAAAGAAAAGACGAGAAAGGAAAAACTTTCGGAAAGGGCGAGTTTGCCAGAGGACCTTAGGGAAACAAAGAGCCACGAAATCAGACAAAAATTATCCAAATTGCCAGAATTTATCGATGCTAAATCGGTTTTTATTTACGTCTCTGCAAACAACGAAGTGGATACGGAGCCTATAATTATGGAGATGCTTAAGGCTGGAAAAAGAGTGCTTGTCCCTGCCATAGATGCCGAAAAAAGAGAGATTATTGCTTCCGAATTATTGGACTTCGAGGAGCTGGGCAGGGGGATGTTCGGCATTATGGAGCCTAAAAAAGAGTTTTTAAGACGGACTCCAGCGAAAAAAATAGATATAGCAATAATACCAGGCATCGCGTTCGATAAAAACGGTAATAGAATAGGATATGGGCATGGGTATTTTGACAGGTTTCTGAAAAACGTGGAATCGCCTATAGTCGCTTTGGCGTACGATTTCCAGTTGGTATCCAGAATCACGCCTGACATTTATGACATTAAAGTTAACAAAATCTTAACAGAAAGTAAGGTAGTGAGATGCGGCAAATGAAAAAGATAAAAATCGGGAATAGGTTCGTTGGCGATGGCGAGCCCTGCTTCATCATAGCTGAGGCCGGAGTAAACCATAATGGGGATATAGAACTCGCAAAAAAACTTGTAGAGGAGGCAAAAAAGAGTGGGGCAGATGCTGTAAAGTTTCAGACTTGGATAACGGAAGAGATTTTGACAAAAGATATTGAAAAACCAGCCTATCAAAAAGAAACTACAAGTAGAGAAGAATCGCAGTATGACATGTTTAAACAAATAGAACTAAGCTTTGAGCAGACAAAAGAAATTGCTGAGCATGCTAAAAAGTTAGGAATTATATTCCTTTCGACGCCAGAAGGAAAGAAATGTATAGACTTACTTTATAAGTTGGGCGTCCCAGCATTTAAAATTGGTTCACCTGACATGAATGTACTTCACGATTTAAAATATTTGGCTACAAAAAAGAGGCCAATAATTCTATCTACGGGCATGGCGACTATAGATGAAGTTAGAGAATCTGTCGAAGCAATCAAAGAAAACGGAAATGATGAAATAATTCTATTACATTGTACTTCTAACTATCCTACCGAACTAAAAGATGTGAATTTAAGAGCCATGATTACGTTAAAAAAAGCATTTGGTCTGCCTACGGGCTATTCGGATCATACACAAGGTACAGGTGTTTCGATTGCAGCAGCGGCTTTGGGGGCAGTAGTTATTGAGAAACATTTCACTATAGATAAGACACTTCCCGGACCAGATCATGAAGCTTCTCTTGAACCGAAGGAGCTAAAAGAAATGGTTAAGGGCATTAGATTGGTCGAGATGAATGCTATAGATGAAGACAAATTGGATAAAAAACTAAAGGAAGTATCGAATAAAATTCACATTTCGCAAGCTGTATTAAAAAATGTTGATAAGATTCTCGGCTCTCCTGCAAAAGCACCAACAGAGTCTGAAAAAGAAATGATTAAACTAATGAGAAAATATATAGTTGCTAATAAGGCCATTAAAAAAGGAGAACAAATAAAAGAGGATATGCTAACAGTTAAGAGATGTGGTGGGGGTATGCCTTCTAAATTCTTACCTAAAATGATTGGAATGGTAGCTAAACAAAATATCTTAATAGACGAACCAATCACATTTGATAAATTATCTGTGATTTGATTGCAAAATTTTGAATTAAACATACTGGGATTGAAAGACACAAATCTCTGGGAACGCCTTGTTAAAGGCGCTAGAGAAAAAGATGTATACTTTTCTCCCTCGTACCTTAAGGTATGGGAAAATAATTACAAATGGACAGCGCACATGGCTTTTTATGGAAATGAGCGAAATTATGTGATTTACCCATTCTTCAAAAAATTGATTAAACTTCCATTTTTTGAAACAAAGTCGCAAGTTTATGACATAATATCACCAGAGTATCTTTCTGGCCCACTCATCAAATCTAACAACGATCCAAAGCTATCCAAGGAGTTCTTACAAAAGTTTCATTCATGGTGTTTAGAAAATGGTATTGTATCAGAATTTGCGCGTTTGCACCCATTTATTAAAAACGATTTAATGGTTCCAGCAGAAGATACCATAAAATTGTATAATATAGTATGGTTAGACCTTACAGCTGATTTCGATATTATATGGAAGAACTTTGAAAAAAGATGTAGGAATGCCATAACTAGGGCCAAAAGAGAAGAGGTAGAAGTTGTAATTTCTGATAAAAAATCTGACATAAGCAATTTTTATTCTTTATATATCGATTCTATGAAGAGAGCGAAAGCAGCCAAAAAATATTTCCATCCAAAATCATTTTTTGAAGATATACTTAAAATAATGAAAGAAAAGGCATCATTATTTGTTGCAAAGTACGACGGTAAGGTAATAGCAGGGGCGATATTCCTTCATTCCTACGGGTTTTTTCATTATTTCAGAGCAGGGTCGGATGAAAAATTTCTATACAAAAATCCTAATAATATGATTTTGTTCGAAGCCATAAAATGGGCTAAAGAAAGAGGTTATAAGACATTCGTTTTCGGTGGAGGGAATCCTGGGCACGGCAACGAGTTTAATGACAGTTTATTTAGGTTTAAATCGAGCTTTTCTAGCAATTTTATACCTGTGTATGGATATAAGAAAAACCATAATCCCAAACTATACAAAATTCTTTGTGAAAAAAAAGCCAAATACTTTCTTAAAAAGGGTTTAGTTGATGATAGTAAGTATTTTCCCAAATACCAGTTAGAACGTTTCCCAGGGCTGAGGACAGAGAACTATTGATATTTTAAATTATTTAAAACTTAATGAATTATGTAAAATAGAGGATAAGCTTAACTACAAAAGCAATTAGATAAAATAAAGGTGAATGAACTGGAGAATAATATCAAGCCGTTATTGATTGGAAAAGATACATCACTAAAAGACACAATGGAAATCATTAATAATGCTCCATTGCGCAATGCGCCCACTGGTATAGCACTAATCATAGATAAAGACAATGGGCTTCTTGGTCTAGTGACCGATGGGGATATAAGAAGGGCGATATTAAAAAACGCTGATTTATCGAGGCCAATCGAAACAATAATGAACAGTCATCCTATTTGTGTTAAGCACGATATGACTAACGAAGAAAAAATTAAGTTTATCGGTAAAAAGCTCAGGATAAACAAAATGCAGGACATCAAGATAAATTATATACCTGTTTTAGATGGATTTGGCAAAATAATTGATTTAGTAACATTTTTTGATCTGTGGAAAAGGACAGATATCAAAACAAGGAATGTCTGTATTTTGGGTTTAGGCTATGTTGGTTTAACACTTGCAGTGACTTTTACAGATGTTGGGATTGATGTTTACGGCGTGGATATAAATGAAGATTTAATCAAAGACTTGGAAATGGGAACCCCTCACTTCCATGAGGTCGGTCTGATGCCTCTGCTTAAAAGATATATAGACAAAAAATTATTTGTAAGCACAAAAATTAATCCTAATTTAGTTGATATCTATATTATATGTGTCGACACGCCAGTCGATGAAAATAAAAAGCCGCATATGGGTTATATAGAAAGCGTAAGCAAAAACGTAGGAAGGGCCCTAAAGAAGGACGATTTAGTTGTTTTGAGGTCAACGGTTCCGATAGGGACATCTAGAGATGTTGTCCTCCCCATCTTAGAAAAAGAGTCTGGTTTGAGGGCAGGTGACGATTTTTATTTTGTTTGCGCGCCCGAGAGAACAATTGAGGGGGAGGCGCTAAAAGAGCTAAGAGAACTCCCTCAGATAATAGGCGGAGTGAGTAAGGAAAGCATTAATGTTGCTTCAAATCTTTTCAGAGAGATTGCGCCAACGATTGTTGACGTCGGTTCTCTAGAAGCCGCGGAGATGATAAAACTAGTTAACAATACTTTTAGAGACGTTAGCTTTGCGTATGCAAATGAGCTTGCTTTAATTTGCGATAAACTAAATCTTGACACAGTAGAACTGATTAAAGCAGCAACCAAAGGATATCCTAGAAACAAGGTGCCCTTTCCAAGCCCAGGTGTGGGAGGACCCTGTATGACAAAAGATCCTTATATCTTTTTAGATGTTTTTAAGAAAACAGGAATAAAACCAAAAATGGTTGAATTGGCAAGGACGATAAATGAGTTTTTACCTATTCATGTTGTTAGAAAGATTTCAAACTACTTTGAGACGATTAATAAACCAATGCAAAATTCGAAAATATTTGTGATTGGATTTGCGTTTAAGGGATACCCGGAGACGTCAGACATGAGGGGCTCTACAACTTTGACTGTTATTAATGAATTAAAGAAATTCACAAGCAATATTTATGGCTATGATTCTGTTGTCGATTCAAAAGAAATAGAAAAACTAGGTGTTAAGTTTAGTACTGTAAAAGAAGGTTTCGAAAAGGCAGACTGTGTAATAATCATGAACAACCACAATTCATATAGAAACTTCGACATATATTCCCTACTTTCAACGATGAATAAACCTAGTTTATTTTTTGATAGTTGGCATATATTCCAACCGGGAGATGTTAGAAAAATCGAAGGAATAACTTATGGGGGATTAGGTAATGACTAAAGTATTAATTACAGGTGGTGCAGGCTTTATCGGATTCCATCTCGCTAAGTTATTGGCTAAAACTCAAGAAGTAACAATCTGTGATAATCTCTTTCGTGGCAAAGATGATTCAGAGCTAAAACAACTTCTTACTCTAAAAAACGTCAGTTTTTTGAAATGTGATTTAACTGAACGCCGGGAATTAGAAAAATTGGAAAAAAACTATGATTATGTTTATCATTTGGCTGCAATCAATGGTGCAAAATATTTTTATGAAATTCCTGATAAGGTTCTTAGGGTGAATACATTAGCGGTAATTAATATTTTGGATTGGTTTATTAATTCAAACTGCAAAAAAATCCTTTTTACATCATCATCTGAAACATATTCAGGTACAATGAATAAATTTGGTGTTAAAATCCCAACACCAGAAACAGTCCCATTATGTGTCGAGGATGTTAAAAATCCAAGATGGTCCTATGCTGGTAGTAAAATAGTTGGAGAATTGTTTTTTATAAATTATGCAAGGATTCATGGATTCGATATGAGTATTGTTAGGTATCATAACATCTATGGTCCAAGAATGGGTCATGAGCACGTCATACCCGAGTTTTGTACTAGAATCCATAGGAAAGAGGATCCATTCAAAATTTTTGGTGGAAAAGAGACAAGAGCATTCTGTTATATTGATGATGCAATTAGAGCAACAAAATTGGTAATGGAGTCAAAAAGGACAAATGGCGAGATTGTGCATATCGGAAATGACAAAGAGGAGATAACTATTATGGATTTGGTAAAAAGAATGTTTAAGATTGCGGGGTTTCACCCAAAACTGGATATAAAAGCTGCTCCACCCGGCTCTGTCAAGAGAAGATGCCCAAATATCGACAAACTAAAAAAATTAACTGGCTTTGAATCAAAGATAGATTTAGATATAGGCCTTAAAAGGACATTTGAATGGTATAAAAATGAAAACACATAAATCATTGTCTATTAAAAATAATTAAATTATTATTACGATATGATGCTTATGATTCCCATAGCCGAACCCTCTCTAGGCGAAGAAGAATTAAGGAATGTCGTGGAGGCCGTTAAGACGAATTGGATCAGCTCTAAGGGTAAATTTATATCAGAGTTTGAAAAATCATTCGCAAATTATTGCGATGTAAAGTATGGCATTGCGACTTCGAATGGAACTACTGCATTACATTTGGCGTTGGCTGCGCTTGGCATAAGAAGCGGAAATGAAGTACTAGTACCAAGCCTTACTTTCATATCGACTGCAAACGTGGTAGGATTCTGCGGCGCCACGCCGGTTTTTGTCGATTCTCATCCCGATTATTGGTGCATGGATCCTTCGAAGTTGGAAGAGAATATTACGGAGAAGACAAAGGCCATAATGCCCGTTCACCTATACGGGCACCCGTGCGATATGGACCCGATTTTGGAAATTGCAAAGAAACACGATTTGTCAGTAGTCGAGGATGCCGCGGAGGCCCACGGCTCCGAATACAAAGGGGAAAAAATAGGCGGATTTGGAGACGTTTCATGCTTCAGTTTTTATGGCAACAAAGTGATAACGACGGGCGAAGGTGGCATGTGCATTACAAACAACGAAGAACTTGCCGAAAAAATGAGAATATTAAGAGACCATGGCGAGGATCCGGCGCGAAAATATATGCACCAGACAATCGGGTTTAATTATAGGATGACAAACCTCCAGGCTGCCGTCGGAGTGGCGCAAGTTAAAAAATTGGAAAAGTTCGTAGACAAGAAACGGGAAATTGCGAAATGGTACGGAGACTCTTTGAGGCCGCTGTCCGAGAAGGGCCTGATAAAACTTCATCCAGAAATGCCATGGGCAAAATCGGTATATTGGATGTATTCGATACTCGTGGAAGACGGTTTCCCCGGGACTAGGGACAAATTAATGAAGAAACTTGAAGAAAACGGCATTGAAACGAGACCGTTTTTCCCTCCAATCCAAAAGCAACCGCCATACCTCTCTTCCACTGAGAAAACGCCGGTGGCCGACGAGCTGTCGGCGAGGGGAATTAATCTACCATCCTTTACGAATTTGTCAAAAGAAAATATAGAATTTATAGCCAGTGCTATTAAAAAATGATTCTATAGAAATTCGCGCCTTCGTGAACTGAGGTATGGAAAGAACTGGTGAGTGGTATTGAAATTGGATTTGGGTTGCGGGAAAAATAAGAAAAGGAACTTCACGGGCATAGACGTTTTTAACTTCCCTGGTGTGGACTATGTCATAGACTTGAAGAAAGGAAAGCTCCCCTTCAAAAACGACGAGGTAGACGAGATATATAGCAACCATTTTTTTGAGCATTTGACTATCGACGAGATTGTCGAATTGATGAAAGAAATTTTCAGAGTTTGCAAGAACAGCGCAAAGATCGAAATTCACGTGCCCCATTTTAGCGGGGATTCGAATTTCTACGAATTTCACAAGACGTCTTTTAGATACAACTCGTTTAGAGAGTTCACATCCGGCAGCGGGATGTTCGTAGCGGATGCCAGGTTCAGGCGAATAAAAACAAAAATACACTTTAGTAGGGGGATATATTTTTGGAATTATTTAGTAGAACCTATAGTGAATTTCTGGAAGGTTCCTATCGTATATGAAAAAACTTGCTTGAGAAATTTGTTTCCGGCATTTGAAGTGGAGTTTGCCTTCAAAGTAATAAAGAAGGTAAGAAAAAAATGAAAAAAACTGAAGAAATAACTTTAATCTCACCCGATTCAAGAATACAATCCTTTGGTGTAAGAACTTTATCTTCCTGTCTTAAAAAGGAAGGTTACAAAGTCAAAATAATTTTCATAACAAGTCCGCTTGGGACAACATATAGCGATGAAATGCTGGATGGTGTGATAAATATATGCAAAGGGTCTGCGTTTGTTGGGATTTCTGTTATGACAAATTTTTTTAGCAATGCCGTCCAGATTACAGAGAGGATCAAGGAAACTCTTGATATGCCTATAATTTGGGGCGGAATTCACCCAACTATAAGACCATTGGAATGCTTAAATCATGCCGATATAGTTTGCATCGGGGAGGGTGAGGAAGCTATAGTCGAGTTTGCTAATAAAATACATACAAGTCACGAAATTAAGAATATATGGTTTAATGACAATGGCAAGATAACCAAAAACAATCTCAGACCTCTAATACAGAATTTGGACTCTCTACCATTCCAAGACTATGATTATGAAACACATTATATACTCGATAAAAGTATCCGCAGGATGAATATTAACCTGTTGAAAAATTATACAAAAAAAATATATATGACAATATCTACAAGAGGGTGTCCTTTCGGTTGCACATATTGTTGCAATAACACTCTCAATAGGATGTACCCCAACCAAAATATAATCAGAAAAAGAAGTATAGATAATTTAATTGACGAGTTGAAATTAGCAAAAAAAAGATTACCTTTTATTGAGGAAATGATGTTCGGTGATGATGCGTTCTTCTTTTATACGGCAGATGAAATAAAGGATTTCTCTGAAAAGTATAAAGAGGATGTTGGCTTGCCGCTGATTATTAATGGGGCAACACCAACAACATTGACAAGAGAAAAGTTTTTACCGCTCGTAGAAGCAGGTTTGAAGGAAATACGGGTGGGCATACAGAGTGGAAGCGAATATACAAGAAAACTGTATAGACGCTCCTATTCCAACCACCGAATCGAAGAAATAGTCAGGATGATGGAGGAATTCAAAGGCCAGATTAAACCGCCGAGATATGACATTATACTTGACAACCCCTGGGAAAGCGATGATAATTTGAGAGAGACGCTAATAATGTTAAGCAAGTTCCTACCACCTTTCTGCCTGAGCCTTTTCTCACTTACTTTTTATCCAGAGACAGAACTGTATGAGAAGGCAAAAAGAGAGGGCATAATAATCGATGATTTAAAGGAAATATACCACAAACATTATACCAAAGATATCAGAAAGACCTACTTTAACAAGCTGTTCTTCTTATTGAAGTATTCTGGCGAATCCGGACAAAAAATATCGGAAAGAACGATGTCTTTGCTGACAAATAAAAAATTGATAAGTTTGAAATTGAATTGGATGTTGTATTGCATATTGTATATCAAAACTATAGGGGGTTTCAAAATTCAGAGAGTCAATCATTTGTTAACCGAATTGTCAAAAGATATAAAAGAAAACAACTGGTTCAGGATAACGGGATATTTGAAATAAAAGATTGATGTGTAATAAAAAAGTAATAATTTATGCTACCCACCAATAGAAAGCAGAGTTCTTATAAAGCCTCGTGCATTTCTTACACATCCCTATTTTATCGCAAAGCTCGAGCACACTATCCCTACTAATCACAACAAGCTCGTCGCTGAACGCGATGCCCTTTATGCCGTACTTCTCGATGAGCGCTTTGATTTCCTCTACGATGTTGTCCACGGAGCGCAACCTCAGCCCGGCGAACGTCTTCGAACAGAACCTGCAACCGTAGGGGCAGCCGCGCGTGATAGGAGGGATTGACGATGAAAGCCTGAAAGCGGGAATGGAATTTTATAAGGGTCTGGACATGCCTCTGCATGCAACCCCGAGCATAGAGGTCGCTGAAATAACCAAAATCACTGAAAACGCCTATCGCTTTGCCCAAATCGCCTTCGTAGAGGAGCTTAAGCTGATATGCGATAAAATAGGACTGCCTTTTGAAAAGGTCCGGGAAAGCGCGAACACAAAATGAAACGTAAACCTGCTTGAAGCGAGGGACGGAATCGGCGGCGAATGCCTACCGAAAGACACCAAGTATATGGAGAGTCTTTGGGACACACCGTTGCTGAAAGGCGCCATCAAGGCGGATGAAAAATACAAAAACGAAATAGCAGCAAAACACAAAACCGAAGGCACGAAATAAAATTGTATTTTGATAGAGAAGTTAAGAGATCAGATTAAGCTGAACTTCTTTTAATTTTTCAGACAATTTTCTTAACGAATCCTTTTCCGACGCGTCCAGACCGAGTTCGACAACATCGCCCACCCCGGCCCTGTTAATCTTAACTGGAAGGCTGATGCAAACGTTCTCGAGCCCGTAAAACTCATTTCGCTTGACGTAAAAACTGACTGGGAACATCTCGTTCGTGTCGTTAACTATCGCATCGACCAAATTTGCCAGATGCGTGGACGGGCCGTACTGCGTTCCGCCAAGCGTATCGACTATCCTTTTCCCAGAGAGTTCGAGCTCTCCTTTCACCTCTTCCAAACTCAGATTAAAATCTCTCAGGCGTTTGCCGTTAATCGTGCACTGGCTGAACAAAGGAATCATGTCTTCGCCGTGCTGCCCGATTACTAACGCCTGGATTTTATCGGCCCGCATGCTGGTTTTTTGGGAGAGGATGAATCGTAGCCTGCTGGAGTCCAGGATGTTGCTGAAGCCGATTACGTTCTTATCGGCCAAGCCTGACAATTCGTGCACCAAACAAGTCAGCGGCTCGACTGGATTCGTCGCAACTATGACTATCTTATCTTCCGAGAATTTAACCTGCCGGACTATGTCGGCGACAATCTTCTTGTTTACATCGAGCAAATCCATCCTTGTTTTAGTCTCGGGGCTCCTGGGCACGCCGGCGATAATTATTATTATGTCCGAATCGCTTATGGCGTCGTAGCCGCCCTTTTCCAGCTTATGCGAAAACTGCGGATATGCGTGTGAAACATCCAAGATCGTGCCATCGACGCGCTGCTCCGCGATGTCGTTCAGGACGATTTTATCAATCTTTGGGTTGCGCACGAGCGAATAGGCCAAAGCACTGCCAACCCTTCCGACCCCGGCAATCGACACCTTTGTCATAAAGACCCTCAGCAATTTATTCGCTCAGTCCGTTAGCCACCAATAGAAAGCAGAGTTCTTATAAAGCCTCGTGCATTTCTTACACATATCTATTTTATCGCCTTGGAACGACATGTGAAGCTCTAATATTTTTTTGAACTTGCCAGAACCCATTATTTCCCTCAGTGCCTGGATCTTCAAATCCCCCAAGACCATCTCCCCATCATAGTCGAGGCAACACATGACCAGCTTGCCATTGCTCAGCACCGTCGGATGGTTCGGCTCGAAACACGGATACGCGATGCCCTGCAGCTCGCGTTTGTTCTCGGCGCGGTTGTCGACTGCTGATATGTTCACGTCGTCCGCCCACTCCGACCAGAACGTTTTGTGCGCGGCGATGTTCTTCTCGTTCGACTTTTGCTTTATCATGAACACGGTTATCCTCGGGTTGATTGCCCCGCGCGCCTGCCGCTTCTTGTAGAAGGAGATTATGTTGTTCTTCACTCGCTCCCAGTCGCCGCCTATCCGTATCTTGTCGTAATCCTCCTTGCTGCCGGCGTCCACGCTGAACTTTATGAAATCGAGGCCTGAGTCGAGCAGCTTGTCAGCCATGTTCCCGTCGAGCAGCATCGCGTTGGTGAAGAAGCCGGCCTTCATACCGAGGCTCTTCACGAATTTTATGCGCTTGATTAGATGCGGATCCAGCAGCGGTTCGCTGTACATCTGCATCGTAACAGTCGTGAACCCGAGCTCCTTCGCCTCGGAAACGATTCTATTGAAAAGTTCTACGCTCATCAGCTCCTTCTTGCGTTTCATCTTCGAGTACGGGCACATCACGCAGCGCATGTTGCATACATTGTATGGCTCGATCGTTATTATCTTCTCCTGCGACTTCAGCACGCCCTCAATGTGGTGCTTGTACAAGGCCTTGTATAATCCATTCACGCCCGGCAGGTTGACTGCCCTGAACATCGTCCCTTCCAGCAACGGCGTGGACATGACAAAGTTCTTCAGCCTTGCGAACCGCATTGCAATCACATTGGTATCTATCTTTCAACCAACCCACTTTATAAACCTGACAACCCTCTTCACCAACCCGCCCATACCACCCTCCTTGTGTTGTATCTTCGCGCGTCCGAAATAGTCCTTGACCAGTTCATACGGATGTTTTACAAGCTTGTTCACGAACAGCGTCATCTCCACGTCGTTCAGCCTTTGGAAGAACTCCTCTCTAGTAAAGTTGGTGAAGTTTATCAGCTGCCCACAGCTCTTGGCGTCGTGCGCGTAGCCTCCGGCCAGCTGCGCAAGGTATTTCTCCGGATCTTTTATCAGGCCTTTGCTAATTGCATAGTCCCAAAGCTCGCTGCCAGGTAGCGGAGTTGTTATGGAAAGCGTCGAACGAGTGATATAAGGCAGGCTCGAAAGGAACTCGGTTGTCTCGCGCAGGGTTGCATCGTTCTCGCCAGGATAGCCGTACATGAGTTGCACTAGCGGACGCATGCCGATCTTTACCGTGTCCTCTATCGCGCGTCTGCTCTGCTCGACGGTTATGCGTTTGTTCATATTCTCAAGTATCGCTTGGCTGCCGGATTCCACGCCGTATCCGACCGACACGCAGCCAGCCTCCTTCATGCGCTTAAGGAGTTCGTAATCCACGAGATTCGACCTTCCCTGGCAGCTCCACTTCACTTCCAACGGCTCTATCTTGTCGCAAAGCTCTAACATCCTATCCTTGTTTATCACAACAAGCTCGTCGCTGAACGCGACGCCTTTGATTCCGTACTTTCCGATGAGCATCTTGATTTCCGCTACGATGTTGTCCACCGATCGCAGCCTCAGCCCGGCGAACGTCTTCGAACAGAACCTGCAGCTGTAGGGGCAGCCGCGGCCCGCTATCAAGTTCATGGCAGGTATGTTGGTGCCGTGCACTCGGCAGTTTTTCAGATAAACATCCATCGGGAATATGTCACGCATAGGGAAGTCTATGGAATCCAAGTCCTTTATGTACTCCTGCGGCTTGTTCTTTACGATTTCGCCGTCTTGCTTGAAGTGTATGCCCTTTACGCTTTCTAGGTTGCCTAGGTTGTCGATGACATTCTTGAAAGTTATCTCGCCCTCGCCTATCACGCACACGTCGGCCTGCGTGTGCTCCATCACGATCTCGGGCGTGAGCGTCGCTAGCGCGTTGCCTATGACAACAGGCGTGTCGCGCGTCTTCTTTATTTCGGCCACAAGCCACTTCGTGTACGCGTACTGCGTGGATATCGCGCTGATGCCGATCACGTCGCAGTCCGCGACCGCGGCCATGTGCGCCACTTCCTCGTCGGAGTACTGCTTCGCCCATATGTCCAGCACATCCACCCGGTGGCCAGCGTCCATGAGCACTTTGGCTATGTAGCCCAGGCCTAGCGGGAACGCCTCAGGATACCTCTGCCCGCCCTCGTAGTTGTGAGGCGGCTGTATGAGCAATACCTTCACACAATCACCCGTACTAGCGCTGCGGTTTCTTGCATACGAAAAGCATGACGCGCCACAGGTACGGCACACGCCCGAACCTCGACTCCTCCACGATTTCAAACCCCGCTTCCTTCAGCGCGCGCTTAAGCCTGCTTGGCGTGTAGAACTTCACGTGCAGAGTGTCGACGTAGTGATGCTCGAACGCCGTTAGTGACACGGCGATGTTCTTCAGCAGCCCGTGGTAAGGAACGCCCACTACGAACGTCCCGCCGGGCTTGAGTATTCTGTACGCCTCGTTCAGCACATTCTGGAAGTTGAATATATGCTCGAGGACTTCGATGCATATGACGTTGTCGAAAGACTTGGGTCCGAGCGGTACCGGTTTGTTAAGGTCATGTTTTATTACAGTTATGCCAGCCGCCTTCGCCTTCTTCAATTCACCATCGTCTATGTCTATGCCGACCTTCTTCTTCATCGGCAGCCGCTTTATCACTGCGCCGTCCTTCACGCCGAGCTCCAGAACGTTGTCGCCCTTAAGGTGCTTTAGCAGCTTCTTCAGGAAAAAGCGCCTGGTCGGCTTGTACCATTCGTCGCCGTCGACTTCGATATCCTCGGTCATGCCTTCAAACCCCCGCATGAAATCAGCAAACCGCGCCAAACCCGCCAGAAACGCTCAAAGGCGCGCGATTTACTGCCAAGTAATTTATACCCGGTTGGCAATTTATATATAAATAACCATCGAAAATAAGGTGGGAAAATCAAAACCGACAACGGCGATTCCGACGTGGCGGAGCTGGAGAAGAAGAAACCGGACAGCCGCGGCTACCTCGTGGAGTTCATGAAAGCCAGCGAGCTGCCCGCCGGGATGAAGGAGTTTTCGCAGATATACGTCACGACCATGACGCCGGGCGCCGTCCGCGGCAACCACTACCACAAGAACAGGTACGAATGGTTTGCGATTTTCAACGGCAGGGTGCTCGTGGTGCTGGAGGACGTGAACACGAAGGAGAGGAAGGAAATCATGCTAGACGATTCGGGCGATAAGCTGAAGCGCGTCCGCATAAGGAACAGCGTCGCGCACGCCTTCAAGAACGTGTCCGATACCAAGGTCGTGCTCGTGGCCTACACCGACAGGGTTTACGATCCGTCCGCGCCTGACACATACGAATACAAACTTCTGTGATAGGGGATGAAACGCATCAAGCTGTCCGCCGTTATACCCGTATACAATTCGGGCAGCATCCTACACGAAACCTACAGGCACGTGAAGCAGGCCCTTTCGAAAATCACGGGCGACTACGAGATACTCTTCAGGAACGACGGCAGCACAGACGAAAGCCAGCAGGTGCTAGAGCGCATTGCGAAGAGTGACAAGCACGTCAGGATTTTCAGGAACGAGAACCACGGCCTAGGGTTCGTGCTTAGGCGGATGTTCAAGGACGCGCGTGGCGACATCATTATATATCTCGATGCTGACGCGTACATGACTTTTGGGCTTTCACAGCTGCCTAATCTGATAGAGAAGGCAAAGGAAGCCGACGCAATCATAGCCTCGAGATACATGCAGGGTAGGATACCGCTCCACAGGTTCGTGCCGAGCCGAACATACAAAATCATAAACATGGCACTGTTCGGCATGGGCATAGACGACATAGGCAGCGGTTTCGTCGTTTTCAAGAAGAGCGCGCTGGACCGCATAAAGCTTTATTCGGACGGATTCGAAATACACATAGAAATCTACACAAAACTTCACAAGGCTGGATTCCGTGTAATCGAAGTGCCCACTGACTATGTCCATTGGGACGAGGGCTCGTTCAAGATGCTCAAGCACGGCCCGAGGACGCTCGCGATGACTCTGAAGTACTGGCTGAAAGGAGGCGGATGATGGCATGCATGCAATCAAAATACCTTTCTTCGAACTGAGACGGCAGTACGCTTCCATAAAGCCGGAGATGGACAAGGCCATATCGAAGGTGCTGGAAAGCGGCCAGTTCATAATGGGCGAAGAGCTGAAATCGTTCGAAACGGAGTTCGCGAAGTACGTAGGTGCTAAACATGCAATCGGCGTAGGCTCTGGTACAGATGCGCTCTTCATTTCACTTTTGGCAATGGGCATGGGCTCGGGCGACGAGGTCATAACAGCGGCGAACACGTTCGTCGCTACTGCGTACACCATATCGCACACTGGCGCGAAGCCGGTGCTGGTGGACATAGACGAAAGCACGTTCAACATGGACCCGGCGAAGCTGGAGAAAGCGATAACGAAGCGCACGAAGGCGATACTGCCTGTGCACTTGTTCGGGCTCCCGGCCGACATGAATCCGATAATGGAGATTGCCGAAAAGCACGGATTGACTGTTTTGGACGACGCGGCGCAGGCGTGCGGGGCGACATACAAAGGAAGGAAGGTAGGCTCCATCGCGGACGTTGGCGCGTTCAGCTTTTACCCGACGAAGCCGTTGGGCGCTTACGGAGACGGCGGGATGATTACGACGGACGACGACGGCATATCGAAAAGGGTAGAGCTTCTTAGGAATTATGGCCAGACGGAGAAGTATCACCATCTCGTGAAAGGATTCAACAGCCGCTTAGACGAGATGCAGGCCGCGATACTGCGCGTGAAGATGAAACACCTGGAACAATGGGGTTCAAGCCGCAGGAAGAACGCAGCACTTTATAACAAGCTGCTTAATGGTTCGGGCGTTATAACGCCTGTCGAGCCCGCCGGGTGCAAGCATGTCTACTATCTTTATGTCGTGCGTTCTAAGAATCGCGACGGATTGCAGAAATACCTGGCTTCGAACGGCATAGGCACGATGGTGCACTACCCGATACCGATACACATGCAGCCCGCTTACAACGAGATGGGTTGGAGGAAGGGCGACTTCCCCGCGGTCGAACGTTCCGCATTCGAGATACTGTCGCTTCCGATGTACCCGGAGCTTAAGAAGGAAGAGATAGAGGAGATTGCCGCTTGCGTAAAGGACTTCAAACGATAGGCGTAGTGCCGCGCAAAGTATATATGTTGTAGTCCAGGAAGCTCGACTTCACGTAGTTCGCTTTTACGAAATCGTCCAGCCCGAGCTTCGTTATGAAACTGTCTCTAGTGTATAGTATGAACTTCGGTCTGTACGAGACGATGTCCGATTTGATTTTGCCGAGCTCGCCTCGCTCCTGCGCGAGCTCGTAGAATCCCACCCCCTCGAAGAGCGGGTACTGGTTGAGGTTCCTCCTGTTCGCGAGGAACAGTATCTCCGGCGCGTTCAGCGAAAGCAACTTCTCGTCCGGAGACGTGCTGTTTTGTATCATCCGCGCCAGCTCAAGCTGCTGCTGTATGGTCATGTCCTCACCAGGCCGTCTGAAAAGGAATGACAGCGCCGAGCCGACAACCCCATATTCGTCTTGTATGTGCGCAATCAGCTCGTACGGAGATTTGCCGATGAATTCGCTACGCTCGCTGAATATCGGATTCTCTGGATACACGGGTTGCAGTGCCGGGAAGAACCCGTATGCACAGACCAAGACGACCAGCGACAGCCTGGCGGCGTTCCAGACTTTCGAGTACGGCATCTTCGCGAGCACCGACACGGTCTTCGCAATATAGCCAGTTATCTTCACCATCGCAAGCACGGCGAGCGCGGACAGTGCCGGCAGCACCACCGCGAATTGGCTGCCCGCTTCGAAATAGTTCGTAAGAACGATCGCTAGCGCTGCGAACGCCGCGGAAAACGCAACCAGTTTTTTGTTACCTTTGAAGAAGCCAATCAGCCGTCCGCAGAAAGCGTCTTTTGCGACCTTGTAGATTACGTACGCGAATCCGGTCACGCCGAGCGCGATGTAGAAGAATTCGGACGAGTACGCGCCGAAAGTCTTAAGCACGGTCCACATGTTCCTAGTCAGGAACGACGCGTACTCGTACTTCAGCGGATAAAGCAGGCTGAAGTTCGCGAGGTCCGTCAACGAGCCGATATACATGAAATACAACACGAGCACTGCGAGCGGAATCGCGAACCCTATTGCCACGGCAGCGAACCTGCCGAACTTCGGCGGCCAGAGGTCGCCTTCCAAGACCAGCAAAGTCAGCGGCACGAGCAGGAACACGCCGAACGGCTGCCAGAACAGTAAAGCCACCGCAGCGCACACGCCCGACAGCGCATGCCGCTTCCTGAACGCCAGCAGCGTGGCCAGGAACGAGAACATCATAGCCATCGCCTTCGAATCTCCAAGCAGCGCGAGTTCTAAAGCGAAATTGAAGGAGAGGTACACGAGCGCCGAGAGCGCGGAAACGAACCTTTCCTTCGTGGCCTCCAACAACACCCTGTAGAACAGCACCACGGACACCGCGATTATCACGAGCATGAACACGCGTATCGACATGTACTGCGGGAGGAAGTCGAAAGCGTTCATCGCTAGCGCGTAAGAGAAGAAGAGCAACGGAGGCTTGAGTTCGTAGACCGTTGAGTACGGCGTATATCCGCGGGCAATCTCCTGTCCGATGTACGAGAAGAATCCCATGTCCTTGAGTATCGGGAACTCGGCTATGCCGTAGGCGCTGACCACGACCAATGCCGTCAGCGCAAGGGCCACCTCGATCCAGCGGCTGCGCAAAAATTCCTCCGACCGGCTAAGGATTTTCATTATATCACATTACGCCGCCGGTTTATAATATCTTTAAGTCCGGCTGGCCTGCTAGGAGGCAACGCCCTTCCGAACCTTAGAACGCATGCTGTCCAGCAGTATGGAGAACACAACGCTGCCACCCATGAAGAGCGTCTTGAGGTCGTTCGGCCCCCTGACCTGGCTCAGGTACGAGAGTATAACCCTCGGCTGCAGGTAGAACTGCCACATCCCGCGCAGGCTCCACTCGACGAGCAGATCCTCGGTCAGGCCGTTCGGTACGAACACCGGTCCCTTGTACACGCCCATCTTCCTCCAATCGCGATCCAACGTGCCGTACTTGTCGGCCGTGTGGTATATCTCCGTTCCGGGGAACGGTATTAGGAACTCGGCCTTGAAATCGTCCACGCCTATGCGCTTGTTGAAATCGATGGTCTTCTTCATGCTTTCCACCGTCTCCAACGGATGCGCTATCATGTTGAACCCGACAACGCGTATGCCGAACCTCTTCGTCAGCCTGACCGCTCGCTCTATCTGCTCTAGCTTCAGGTGTTTTTTCTCCTCGTCCAGTATGCGCTGTTCCCCGCTCTCGATTCCGTACGATATCTGCCAGCATCCCGCGCGCTTCATGAGCCGCAGTATGTCCGTGTCCACGAAATCCACGCGTGCGAAGCACGACCAGCTCAGCTTCAGCTTCTCGTCTATTATCGCGTTGCATATTTCCTCGAGCCTCTTGCGGAATATCAGCAGGTTGTCCTCGTTCAGCCTCAGGTGGCGCACGCCATAGTTGTAGTAGAGGTCGCGTATCAATTTCATCACGTACTCGGTGCTGTGCGCCCTGCACACGTTCCCGAACACAGCGCGGTCGCAGAAAGTGCACTGCGACGGGCAGCCGCGCGACGTTATCAGGAGCGCGGACGTCTTCGCATGCAGGCTCCACGCCGGAGGCTTGTAGTACGTTTTCAGCTCTGGCAGAAGGTCGAACGCCGGAGGCGGGAGCCTGTCGAGATCCATTATGAACGGCCGTTTCTTCGTTGTAAATAGCCCCGCGCCGTCCCTGAATATTATGCCCCTGACCGATTTTAGGTCGCCGCCCCTCTCGAGCGCGTCTAGGAGCTCGATTATAGTGTCCTCACCCTCGCCTATCACCCCGATGTCGATGTCCGGGAACCGCTCCATAGTCTCCGCAGGCACGGCCGTCATGTGCGGGCCGCCGACTATTACTACTATCTTTGGATTGGCCTTCTTCAGCCGCTCTGCCAGGTCGGCTGCGGAATAGATGTTTATGGTGTTGGCGGATATGCCGACATAGCTGGCACCTTCCTCGATTATCCTGTCAGCTAGGCGCTCGTTCGCCATGTTCAGCGCGTGCGCGTCTATTATCGCTGTCCTGTGGCCGGCCGCCCTCGTGACAGCCGCCAGATAGCACAGACCGTTCGGTATCTCGACGCTGCCGACGCTGCCAAGGCGCCCGTACTCGTCCTCCTTCGAAAGGTGCGACCTAGTGAACACAACGGTAGCTTTCTCGTTTTCTGCCATCCAGGAACACGCCCCATATGCGCGAAAACCGAATATGTTTTCAAAAAATCCTTTGCACTGCAACGCTTAAAACATTGACGCTTAATATATCTTCAATTCCTATAAGAAATTATCTGCGGCGCAGCGATGTTTCAGCGGCCTTGCCCGCGAAGGGTGCGTTCATGAAAGACGTGAAGATATGCCTTGCGTGCTCGGCCGGCGGGCATCTCACTGAAATGCTGCACCTCAAGCCGTGCTATTCCAAGCATCCGCACTTCTTCCTCACGTTCAAGCGCCAGGACACGTCCGAGCTTGCCAAGGCGGAGCGCACGCACTTCGTCGCGGACCCTGGCAGGAGCCCGGTGGCGCTGCTGAGATGCGTTGCGCAGAGCCTGTCGGTGCTGCTGAAAGAGAGGCCTGACGTTGTGATATCCACGGGCGCAGGCGTCGCGATACCCGCGTGCTACATCGCAAAGTTCCTGCTCGGCGCGAAGGTCGTTTTCGTCGAGAGTTTCTGCCGCATAGAGGAGCCGTCGTTCTCCGGGAGGATCGTCTACCCGATAGCGAATCTGTTCCTCGTGCAGTGGCCGGAGATGCTTCGCAGGTACGGGGAAAACGCAGTCTATAGGGGAGCGATAGTATGATATTCATAACAGTCGGGACTCACACGCAGCAGTTCGACAGGCTTATCAGGGCAATGGACGAGCTGGCCGGTTCGGGAAAAGTGAAGGACAGGATGGTCGCTCAGATAGGCAGCTGCACGTACGAGCCGAAGAACATGAAATGGTTCCGGTTCACAACGTTCGACGAGCTCAACAGGATTTACAAATCCGCGGACGTATTCGTGACGCACGGCGGCGCCGGCAGCATACTCAACGGCCTCGACAACGGAAAGCCCGTAATCGCGGTACCCCGCCTGAAAAAATATGACGAGCATGTTAACGACCACCAACTGGATTTGGTGAAATTCCTCGCAAGGAAAGGCAAGCTGATAGCCGTTTACGATACGAAGGATTTGGCGAAGGCCATTGCGTCTGCAAGGCGCCGCGGGAAAATCCGAACAGAAAATAAAATATGCGGCGAGATAGAAAAGTTCCTACGTCGCGTCTGAACACGGGGATTGAAGCATGGTTTCGAAAAGCAACGTCAACGGTTTCGCGTTTTACTGGGCACCTGTGCTGGCGTACGCGAGCCTGATATTCTACCTATCGTCCATACCGTCCTCCGGATTGCCGGAATGGAACTTTGACTTGAGCATACTCCATGTGCCGCTCTTCTTCGGACTGAGCTATCTCATACTAAGGGCGCTGCCGAGCAGGGGCGTGCCGTTGTGGAGGCTGTTCGCGCTTTCGATAGCCGTGTCGACGCTATACGGCGTCACCGACGAGCTACACCAGCTGTTCGTACCAGGCCGCACATTCAGCCTAATGGACATGCTATTCGATTTTATAGGCAGCAGTCTAATACTATTTAAAATTCGCATGAACAGTAATCAGAAGTGAACCATGCCGAAGGTGCCGACAAATGAAGGTACTGTTGCTGAACCCGCCGTTCCTGCCGAAGTACTCGAGGAATTCCAGATCACCTGCCGTGACAAAGGCAGGCACGCTTTACTATCCGATATGGCTGTCGTATGCGGCGGGAGTGCTTGAAAAGGACGGGTTCGAGGTCAAGCTCGTCGACGCGCCAGCGCAGGGACTCACGCTCGAGCGGACCGTTGCGATAGCCGCGGATTTCAGGCCGAAGATGGTCGTCATCGACACGTCCACACCGAGCATAAACGACGACATCAAGGCAGCTGCGAAAATCAAGGGCGCGACGAACGCGTTCGTGGTCATGGTCGGCACGCACGTGTCTGCGCTTCCGGCGGAGACGCTCGAACTCGCGAAGGGCGTGGACGCGGTGGCGACGCACGAGTACGACTACACCCTTCCGGAGTTGGCGCGCGCAGTCGAAAAGGGCGGCAACCTGAAGCGCGTCAAAGGTATAGCGTTCCGTTCGGACAAGAACCAGATAACCATAACGGATCCCCGCCCGATGATAGAGAATCTCGACGAGCTGCCTTTCGTGACGTCCGTTTACAGGAAGTATCTGGACGTACGCGACTACTTTTATTCGTCCGCTAGCTACCCGATGGTGATGGTCATAACCGGCCGCGGCTGCCCGTTCAGGTGTTTCTGGTGCAACTGGCCGCAGGTCTTCCACGGACACAAGTACAGGCTCAGGAGCGCGAAGAGCGTTGTCGACGAATTCGAGTACATAGCGAAGAACATGCCCGATGTCAAGGAGATCGGCATAGAGGACGACACGCTCACGGCCGACATCGGCCGCGTGCAAAAGATATGCAACATGCTCATAGAGCGCGGGATAAACGAGAAGATTAAATGGTATGCGAACGTGCGCGTGAACCTAGATTTGGATACGATGAAGCTCATGAAACAGGCGGGCTGCAGACTGCTCATACCAGGCTATGAGAGCGGGGTGCAGGAGTTGCTTGACGCCGCGCACAAGGGCGTAACGCTCGAGCAGTCGCGCGAGTTTGCGAAGAACGCGAAGAAGGCGGGCTTGCTCGTGCATGGATGCTTCATACTCGGCCTTCCTGGCGAGACACGTGAAACTGCCAAACGCACGGTCGAGTTCGCGAAGGAGCTCGACCCGGACGACGCGCAGTTCTTCCCGCTGATAGTATACCCGGGCACCGAGGCATACGAGTGGGCAGAGAAGAACAACTACCTCACCACCTCGGACTTTTCGAAGTGGAACACCAAAGAGGGTTGGCATAACTCGCTCGTTTCCACGCCGGCGCTTAGCAAGGAGGATGTGCTCGAGCTGTGCAACCATGCCAAGGTCGAATTCTATCTGCGACCGAAGTTCATGTTCAAGACGCTCGGCCTGATGTTTGGGAGTTGGGACGAAACGAAACGCGTGTTCAAGGCCGCGCCAGTTTTCTTCGGCTATCTGCTAAAGGTTTTCAACAAACAAAAGTGAATTGATATAGATGACGATTAAACACAAGCTGATATCCAACACCACTTACCTATTCTTGAACTGGTTCTCAGCCACCGTGTTCTCTGTAATTTTCTGGACAATACTAGGAAAGACGCTTCTGCCCTCTTCGTATGGTACTGTATCGATATTCTTTCAAGTTGCGACGCTCTTATCGGGCATAAGCGCATTTGGCCTCAACTCGGCGATAACCAAGCTTGTGCCGGAATTCCTTGAGCGCAAGCAGCTAGACAAGGTGCAGGGTATACTGTCGTTCTCGTTCAAATTCGTAGTAACCGTGTCCATTGTTATTGCGGCCATCATAATTGTTTTCTCCAACCAGTTGGCACCCCTGATGAACCTGCGCAGCGACATCGTGTTGCTCACAGCCGCGTCTGTGGTAATCATGTCGCCTACGACGCTCTTCGATTATGTCTACTACGGCTTCCAGAACATGAAGAAGCAGTTCATCACAAACTTTGTCGGCGGGCTGTCTAAGATAGCGTTCGCTGCGGCTTTCGTATTTTTTGGCATGGACTACATAGGCGCGTCGCTCGCGCTGCTGCTTTCGTACGTTGTCACGCTCCTTACAAGGCTTGAAAAAAGAATATTCCGCCTGTCGAAACATCCGATAATCGACAAGAAGAACATAATAAAATTCTCGGTGCCCGCTTTCATAATCTTCGTCTGCTCGGCTATACTAAACGAGAGCCAGTACATAGTGCTTTCGGCGATGAAGACCACGGAAGTCACCGGCCTAATGTCAATCGGCATGAAGATACCATCCGTAATCGGCGTGGTGCCTGTAATATTTTTCTCCGCGCTAACGCCGATAATTTCTGGCCTTTCGGCCGCCAAGCATCCGAAACTGAGACAGTCTTACTTAGTCAAAGTTGTTTTTAGGTACAACCTATTCTTCATCATACCAATGTCCATGTTCCTCATACTATTTTCCAAGTATGCAATACTTTTGTTCGCCGCGGCCGAGTACCTCTCTGCCACGAACCTTTTGGTCGTGCTGACAATCGCCACGGCGGTGCACGGCCTGTGCGGATTCCTGCTTTCGAACCTCTACTCAATCGGCCAGCCGAAGATAAGCATGGTGATACAGGTAATCTCGTCCGTGGTGTACCTGCTGCTCTCCATACCCATGACATATTACTTCTCCGCGATGGGCATGGCCATAGCGTACCTGCTGTCGAACGTGGCGCTTTTCGCGATGAGCTTCTTCTACCTTAAGAAGTATCTGGCTTTCGAGGTGCCGCTTTCGGACATAGGAAGGATAGCCGCGGGCACGGCTGTTTCTGTTGCGCTGCTATTGCTAGCAATGCCGTACATACACAATTTCATAGTCGCAATAGTAGCATCGATAATAGCCGGCGGAGTTTACATGTTCACGCTGCTGCCGCTGAACTTTTACATAACCGAAGACGTGACCGTGCTGGGCATACTGGCTGATAGGGTGCCGATCGTCAAATGGCCTATCAGGCTTGCCAGAAGCATAGTCGCCAGATTCGTAAATAGGTCTTACAAGGAGGCCGTATTTCCTGAGGCCAAGGCTCACGGATAGAGCGCAAGCAGATCCTTCGCAAGCACGAACTTCACGTCGTGGCCACTGTTGTTGATGTAATCAAGCATCCTGTCGAGCACTTCGATTCTGTTCGCTGTGCCTATCAGCCACGGATGGAAGTTGAGGTTGAACACGCGTCCGGACCTGTCGAACTGCTTCCTCATGCTCTCGTACGCGAAATCTATCCACGCCTGCGGGGTCTCCTGTCCCGGATCCATGACGCCAAGCAGTTCTCCGTCCTGCGACGACAGTAACGGGATTTCAAGTAGCGAGCCGTTCCGGAACGGCTCCTTCCTCGAGCGCGCCCACTGCAGACCGAAGAAAACTTTCTTGATAGGTTTGAACGACGTGGCTACGGACGGGTTGTCCATGATTTCTGTGCGGAAAACACTGTAGTTGCTTATCCAGCTGTAGCCGCGCTTCTCGATGGTCGCGTACACGGCCGGGTTGGCGAACAGCCACGGCGGCCTCACGCCCGCGGGCTTCGCGCCAGTCGCATCCTCGACGAGCTTCTCCGTTTTGGCAAGCACGTCGTCCAACTGTCCTAGCTGCTGCGATTGTATGAAGTTCTCGTGTGCATAGCCATGCGAAGCGATTTCGTGGCCGTTTTCGTGCAGTCTGCGCACCAGGTTAGGGAAGTTCTCAACAACTATGCCGCACGTGTTGAAAACCGCCTTGGCCTTGTGTTTGTCTAGGATGTCCGAAACCGCCCGCACCGTGGCCTCCTCGTCGAACCTGCGCCTGCACTGGCTCTCCCACCATCCTTCCATGTCTAAGAAAACGGTAACCAGCTTCTCCATGCGATTCACTTCCCGGCGTTCTTCACAACCAACACGTTCGTGTACGTCGGCTCCTCCATGTCAGCGCCGTACAGCGCGACATACGCCACGTTCATCGCCGTTGCCAGCAGTATCAGCCCGCGCTTCTGCAGCCGTATGCCGAGGAGGAACATCTTCTTCCACCTCGAGAGGTTGCAGATTGGATAAACCCTCACGTTCCTGCCCGCGAGCATGGCCTTAACTTTTTCTATATTGGGCAGCCCGTGCTTTATGTGTTCATCAAGCCAGCGGTTCCCGCGACCGAAAATCCTCTTGTACGCGCTGTTGCATTCGATTTCGGCGGCCACGACCTTCGGGTCGTCTGTCGGGAACGAAAGTACCACGGCCTTCTTCGCTACACGCGTGAACTCCGACAGCACCTTCCTACGGTCTGCCTCGCCTATGTACTGCAACGTCTCCATGCACGTGACCGCGTCGAACGAACGGCCGCTGAAAGGTATGTGCCTGGCGTCGCCTATGACGTCGCCCTCCTCGGCGTCAAAAGTGAATGACTCCGCCTCGGGCAGGAATCGCTTGAAGAACCTTCCGCTGCCTCCGCCCACGTCCAGTATGGTCTTGCAGCCCTCCTTGCGAAGGATGTCGGATACGAATTTGTGACGCTGGTAACAATCCGGAGACATCGTAAGTACGACCAGCCTCCTTCTGGCGAACTCCCTTATAGCGCCAAGCATTAAAACCGCCATTTCACCATGACTACTTAAAACTTGTTTCGGATTTAAATTATTAAAACCGTGCAATACCAAATCGTATACAGCGTTTTATTAGGTGGAGGGGCATCGGCTTTGAAAATAAGCATCATAATCGTCAATTGGGATGGAAAGTATCTGCTCAAAAAATGCATGCCGTCGGTCGTTAAAACCGCTCTTGCCACGAAGGAAACGCACGAGATAATAGTCGTTGACAACGGAAGCACGGACGGCAGCGTGGAATTTTTAGAGTCGAACTATCCGAACGTCAAGATTGTACGCATGGAAAGAAACATGGGCTTTACGAAAGCCAGCAACGCTGGCGCGCGGGCTGCGAGGGGAGACATTCTGATTTTCCTGAACAATGACATAATGCTGAAGAGCGATTCGCTCGAAAAGATGATATCGCACTTCTCCGACAAGAGAGTTTTTGGTGTGTCCCCAAAGTTACTGAAGTGGGACAAGAAAACCATACAGGCCGAGTTCCTCGGATGCGATTTCGTGCTTGGCACTGTGGTGCAGACGCAGCCGAACATGAACGAACCGGATAGGAACGAGTTCAAAGAGCCGATGACAACGTTTTTTGCGCTCGGCGGGGCGTCTGCGATAGACAGGAGAAAGTTCTTCCAACTGGAAGGTTTCGACGAGGTGTACTCGCCGTTCTACTGGGAGGAGGTCGACCTGTCATACAGGGCATACAAACGCGGATGGGTTTGCATATACGAACCAAGAGCGGTTTTCTACCACAAGCATCGCGCGACTCTTTCCAAGAACTTCTCGACAGAGACGTTGCAGTTGCAGGAACTTAAGGCGCGTTTTATATTTACATGGTCCAACTTCTTTGACCCGCTGATACTGCTCGCACACTTCGCTTTCCTACCACTTGTGTTCCTCCGTTCCGCTTTCAAGACGAGTTACAGGAGCAGAAGGTTCCTTGATGTTATAGCGTTCTTCCAGGCTGCCGGCGAGTGGAGAAGGATACTCCAAAAAAGAATTGAGGAAAAGAAAAACGCGAAGTTGTCGGACCGCGAAGCACTCAAGATAATAAATAACAACAAGGCCAACGAACTAGCTCCAGTTAGGATTTGGAAATTCTTGGGGAAATGAGCTGCAGTAACGTCACGCGCTTATTCTGTATTTTTTCCATCTGGACGTATCCAACGACATGTCAACGGTCAGGTTGGGGCCCTTGTATTCCTTCAGCGTCATGGGCTGTATATAGGGAGTGGTAATTTTTGCCAGCTCAAACATGCTCATCTTCTTGTCGCCGACCAAATGCAAAGTCCCATTCGCATTCGAATCCAGCATTTCCTTTATGCCACGCGCGACATCCTCCGCGAAAAGATAAGTCCCGTATCTGTCTGTGAACGCCTTTGGGTAAGGCCATTTTTCTTTGGCAACGAAGTTAGTCCGTATTATCAGATGGTTTGGCAGCCTTTTCACAACGAATTCCCCTATAAGTTTTGTCAAGGAGTAGAAATTCTTCGGAAACGGAACGTCGTCCTCCGTGTACATCCCACGCCCGCCGTCAAAAACGCAGGCGGTGCTCATGTATATGAAGCGCACGTTTGGCGCATGCCGCATGCACGCCTCCACCAGATTTTCCGTGCCTGAAACGTTGGTTTTCCAAACAAGTTCCTTTTCTTCCTCAGCCCGCCTAACATCTGTGAACGCGGCCGTATGTATTATGGCATCAGGCTTGTGCTTTTCGATGTAAGCGGACACCGATTTATTGTTGGTTATGTCCAGTTCCTCCCTTTTCGGCGCCAACGATTCAGGAAACAGCTTTAGCAGTTCCTTTCCAAGCTGCCCGCTAGAGCCAGTTATTAAAAGTTTCATACAGGCATCACAAAGATATGGCATTCACAGCAAAGCCGGCGGCTTTTCTGACAACCAGCCGGTCTTTCTGAGCAGCTCCTTTATTTCGAGTTTGCTCAGGCGGCGCGTGTTGAACGATGTGTATTCGTCTAGTTTGCTTATGAGCTTAGGCTCTCTGAACCTTCCATAAGTATATATTATGTAGTTGTCCTCTGTCTCGACAGCGCGCTTCATCTCTTCCTCCGACACAAGGGTTTCGTGTATCTTCTCACCCGGCCTTATGCCTGTTATTTGCGTAGGATAGTTTTCGTCTTCGGCGAGCTCCTTGCCCATGACATTGGCCAGATCGCCTATGTTGCACGACGGCATCTTCTTCACGTACAGCTCATTGTCTTCCGTCTCGCACGTCGCCTTGAAAACGAGGGTTATCGCCTCGGGCAGCGTCAGCATGAACCTCGTCATACTTGGATCGGTGAGCGGAATCGGCTGTTTCTTCATTATCCTACTCCAGAATAGCGGTATAACGCTACCACGGCTGCCCACCACGTTGCCGTATCGTACGCAAGCGAACTTCGTCCCATTGTTGCGGACATAATTAGAAAGCATTATCCTTTCCTGCACGGCCTTGGTCATGCCCATCACATTGACGGGCTTGACGGCCTTGTCCGTGCTTATCGCCACGACCTTCTTCACGTCGTTCCTTATCGCGGCCATCTTCACATTGTACGCTCCAATTATGTTCGTCTGCACAGCGTCGAACGGGTGGTCCTCGCACATTGGTACATGTTTCAGCGCTGCAGCGTGGTATACGATATCCACGCCTCGCGTTGCATCCAACAATCGCATGAAGTCGCGCACGTCACCAAGAACGAATTTTAGCACCTTGTTGTTTTCGTACTCCATGGACATGTCGTACTGCTGCTTCTCGTCGTTGCTGAAAAGTATCACTTCCTTCGGATTGAGTCCGAGCAGGGACGCTGTTATCTGGTGGCCGAAGCTGCCGGTGCCACCAGTCACGAGTATGCGTTTGCCTTCGAGTTCTTTGCGCGCGGGCTCGAATATCTTCTCCGGCATGCCATCACTTCGCCGCTCTATAAATCAATAAACCAGTTCTATTCTTAAACGTTTAAATTGCTATAGAATTAACTGGCTCGGCCCGACCGGAAGCAACTGTCACGTGTACGAAACGGCGCATTTTGATGAAGATACTGTACATGGGATGCAAGAGAAATGGCCAAAACAGCGCTAATCCGGAGGATACCGTCATAGGGGTTGATTCCAAAAAATTCCCGGATGTCGATGTCGTGCACGACATGGAAATGGCGCCACTGCCGTTTGAAAACGAAAGTTTCGACGTGGTGTATTCGAACCACAACCTTGAGCATGTCGTCAATCGCGCGCAGCTTGTGGAAGAAATATGGCGCATACTGAAGCCCGGCGGTATCTTCGACGTCACCGTGCCGCACCATAGCAACCCGGTCGGCAAGCGCCTGGACCACCATGGTTGTTTCAGCATGCAGTCGTTCGATTCGCTCGTCCCTCAAGACAGGGAGAAATATGAAAATAGGCGCTTCAGCGTAGCCGAAAGGCACATACGCCTGTTAAGGCCATTCGGGTTTCTCGAGCCAGTTGTGGACCGTTGCCCAGATTTCTACGAATGGAGGCTCTCCGCACTGGTGCCCGCAGTGGAAGTGCGCTTCAAACTGAAGAAAGTCTAGGGCAACAGCGGCTCACGCGGCCTTCAAAGTCTTGACCCACCATTCGTTCTTCCTGTACCACTCGACCGTCTGCCGTATGCCTTCCTCGAGCGGTATCTTCGGCTTCCAGCCGAGCTCCTCTATCTTCGTGCAGTCCAGCGAATATCTGCGGTCGTGCCCAGGCCTGTCCTTCACGAACTCGACGAGCGATTCGGGCTTGCCGAGCTCGCGCAGTATCATGCGCACTATGTCTATGTTCGTGCGCTCGTTGCCGCCGCCTATGTTGTATACCTCGCCAAGTCCGCCCCTTTCCATGACCAGTTCGATGCCGTCGCAGTTGTCGGACACGTGCACCCAGTCTCTCACGTTCTTGCCGTCGCCGTACACGGGCAGCTTACGGCCGTGCATGGCGTTGGTTATCATCTTAGGTATGAGCTTCTCGGTGTGCTGGCGCGGGCCGTAGTTGTTCGTGCTGCGCGTTATGACCACCCTCATTCCGTATGTGGCGAAGTACGATTTGATGAGCAGGTCGGCCGCGGCCTTGCTTGCCGAGTACGGGTTCGAAGGGTTCAGGCTGCTCCGCTCGTCGAACGATCCGGACGCGGCGCTGCCGTACACCTCGTCGGTGGATATCTGCTGGAACTTCGGCACGTCGAACTTCCTGCATGCCTCGAGCAGCTGGTGCACCCCGCTGAAGTTGCTGCGTATGAATGACGTCGCATCCTCGATCGACCGGTCGACGTGCGACTCCGCTGCGAAATTGACAACCACGTCGCAGCCCTTCACACACTTCTCGATTGTAGGCTTGTCGCAGATGTCACCCTTGACAAAAACGAAGCGTGGGTTCTTCTCGACGTCGCGCAGGTTGGCGAGGTTGCCCGCGTATGTTAGCTTGTCCAGCACAGTTATGTGCGCGTCCGGGTTCTTGCCGAGCATGCGTATTACGAAATTGCTGCCTATGAACCCCGCGCCGCCTGTCACTAGTATCTTCATACAATCACATCGCAGTCAGCCGTGCTTCTTGCCTGGAGTCAGCAGCCATTTGTACGGGATGTCCTTGCTGTCCGGCGGCAGCCTGTATTCGTCGGGGCTCTCGCGGTCGTAAGGCTCGCTCGGGACGTTCACGACTATCGATTCCTTGGCCGACATGCATTTCCATCCGTGGTAGATGCCCGGAGGCACGAGTATGTAGCGTGGATCCTGCTCGTCCAAGTCGACTTCCATAACGCCGCCTTTCGTCGGAGATTTCTCGCGACCGTCGTACAGAACCATGTGCAAGCTCCCGCTTATGCAGCAGATGACGTCCGTCTGCTTCTTGTGCATGTGCCATGCCTTGACGACGCCCGGATAGGTGGTTGTCATATAGACCTGACCGAACTTCTTGAAGTTCTCGTCGTCGCAGCGGAGAATCTCCATGACGCGGCCCCGTTCGTCCGGTATGAACTTCAGGCTCTTGATTTTTACGCCGTTTATCACAAAACACACCACAATACCGCTAATCTGCTATAAATCAAATATTTTCAGTGATTTTAAATACCTTGGTATGTCCATGGGCCTAGTGAGGCCGCTCTTCACGAGATACATAATGCTCTTGATCGTTTTCTCTCGCTGGAACATCTTGAAGAGTTCGTGCAGTTCTTCTCTTGAAAGTTTCTCCGAAACCACGATTGTGCTCTCGAAATCATCCGCAAAATTCATGTTCAACCTGTCCCAGTCCATGTCGTCGCTCACCAATCCCCTCGATTTGGCGTATTCCCACATTGGCGTACCTGGGAGCGGAGTGAGTATGTTGATGTCGAACCCGTCCAGCTTGCTGTGTTTTATGAACTCGAGGGTCTGGAGTATGCTGTCCCTGCCTTCCTGAGGCGCTCCTATTATGAAGCTTCCGTATATGCCTATGCCGTTTCGCTTCGCGACCTCTATAGCGCGCCTGTTGTCCTCGACATGCACGGTCTCGCCCTTCAGGTAGCGCAGCGTCTCCTCGCAGCCGGATTCGAGACCCACCCCCATGGACTTGAACCCCATCTTTTTGAGCAGCCCGCCAATCTCGTCGTTCACCAGATTGGCGCGGGCTTGGCATGAGAACGTCACCTTGCCCAGGCAGCCGTCCTTCTCGAGAAGGTCTATTATCTGCTGGATTCTCTTCTTGTTGGCTATGAACAGGTCGTCGTAAAAGTGTATGTGTTTGACTTTGTAGACGTCTATCATGTGCTTTATCTCGTTAAAGACATACTCCGCGGAGAAGTAGCGCACCACGTCCCAGAACCTCGTCGATGCGCAGAAGACGCACCTATACGGGCAGCCCCTGCTTGTGAACATGTAGGCGTCGTCCCCTATCTGGAGAAGGTCCCTGGCAGGCATCGGCACATCGTCGAGCAGGCTTATAAGCTCGCGCTTCTTGGTTTTCACGATGCGCCCGTTCTCGTCCCTGTATACGAGGCCTCCCACTTTGGCCAAATCGGATTTTTCGAACTTGCCGACCCGCATATAAGTGTCGAGCAGCTCGCACATCGTTACCTCGCCTTCGCCCATCACGCCGATGTCCATCTCCCGGGTCAGCGAATCCGGAAGCATTGTTATGTGGTAGCCGCCTATTATCACAGGCAGGTTGTGCTTTTTCGCCATCTTCGCGTGCTCGGCAGCAAGCTTGAAGTTCCTCGTCACGGAGCTTATCCCGATTATGTCCGGCCTGAACTCGATTATGTGGCTCTCGACATCGTTATTCACTATCATGCATTCCACTTTGCCGGCTCCGAACCTCTTTCTCATATAGCTGACTATATAGGCCAGGCCCAGCGGAGGGTAGTACGTCTGTATTTTTATCGACAGGTCTGTGGCAAGCACGAAAAGTATCTTTACCATAGGATTACTTTCAACATTCGTATTTTTCAGTGTTTCCACGACCCCGCCGGGGATATTAAGACCTACGTTTATATATTATTCGTTCTAGGGAATTCTTTATGGGTAGAGCGGATGAGGTTGCTTGTAACAGGTGCTGACGGCCAGCTTGGCTCGGAAATATGCAGGCTGTCCGCGCACGACACGTACGGCACTTACCTTAACAGCCACGCGGACGGCGGCAAAACGAAGTTCGTCAGGCTTGATATAACCGATCAGGCGGCAGTTTCTGAAACGCTGCGCAGGCTGAAGCCGGATTGGGTCGTGCACTGTGCGGCCATGACCGGCGTGGACGCGTGCGAGACGAACATGGATGCGGCTCGGAATGTGAATGTCGGCGGCACGAAGAACCTCGTGCACGCGTGCGAGGCTGCCGGAGCCGCGATGGTCTACATCTCGACCGACTACGTCTTCGACGGCAAGAAAGGCAATTACAAAGAAACCGATGCGCCCAATCCATTGAATTACTATGCGCGCACGAAGCTCGAAGGCGAGGTGATAGCATCGACGCTTGAGAAGCACGTGATTGTGAGGTCTAGCGTCATATTCAGCGCCAAGGAGAACAACTTCGTCTCGTGGGTGCTCGAGTCGCTGAAGGCAGGCCGGACGAAGGTGGTGACGGACCAGATAAACTCGCCGACGCTCGCGGCCGAACTCGCGGAGTGTGTGCTGGAACTGATCGGCAAGAACGCGCAGGGTGTTTACCACGCGGCCGGCGCGGAGCGGATAAGCAGATACGATTTTGCCAGGAAAATCGCCAAGGCTTTCGGCGCGGACGAGAAACTTATTGTGCCGATAAGGACCGCAGAACTTAGGCAGAAGGCCGTGCGTCCTGCAGACTCGTCGCTCGATATAGAAAAAGTTAAAAGGTTATGTATTGTATTCTCTAATGTCGACGGCGCTTTGAGGAAGCTGAAGGGCATGAAAGAGGCGTAAAGGATGAGAGGAGTCATACTCGCAGGCGGAACAGGCTCGAGGATGCATCCGTGCACGCTAGTCACGAACAAGCACCTGCTGCCTGTGTACAGCAAGCCCATGATATTCCACCCGCTCGATACTCTGAAGAGCATGGGTGTGACGGACATAATGATAGTAACCGGGGGCAATTCCATCGGCGACTTCATGCAGCTGCTGGGAAGCGGCGAGAACTTTGGCATGAAGTTCACGTACAAGATACAGGACAAGCCTGCGGGCATAGCGCACGCGCTGTTGCTCGCGGAGGATTTCGCGAAAGGCGAGAAACTAGTAGTCATACTCGGCGACAACATTTTTGAGAACTCCAAGATACCGATTTCGGGATTCGGCGGCGATGACAAGGCTGCGATATTCCTGAAGGACGTTGAGGATCCGGAAAGGTTCGGGGTCGCGACAATCGACGAGGCCGGCAACGTGCTGGAAATAGAAGAAAAGCCGAAGCAACCGAAGTCGAGTTATGCTGTCACGGGCCTTTACATATACCCGCCAGACGTCTACGATTTCATACGCACGCTCAAACCAAGCGCGCGCGGCGAGCTTGAGATAACGGACGTAAACAACTTTTACATCAAGAGCAACCGCATGCAATCCGTGAAGCTGGAAGGATTCTGGTCCGACGCAGGCACGTTCCCCTCATTGATGCGCGCGAGCAACTTCCTCTGGAAGAAGGCCGAGGAAGAAGCTGGCAATAGCTGAATAAAACCACAACTCGGGCAGTTTACATGCAAAAAAAACCGTTCTGCTCCGTTCTAGTCCTTAATTTTAATGGGCTTGAGCATCTGGAGGAGTGTTTCAGCTCGCTTTCGAAGTTGGACTATTCAAAATCGAGATACGAAGTGATAATGATTGATAATGGCAGCGCGGACGGCAGCGTGGCGTTCGTGCGCAAGCATTTTTCATGGGTGAAAGTCCTTAAGCTCGACAAGAATTACGGCTTCGCAGAAGGCAACAACCGCGGCCTGCGCGCAGCTAAAGGCGAGTACATAGTTTTCTTGAACAACGACACGAAGGTGCGGCCGCACTGGCTTTCCGGGCTTGTAGATGTTGCAAACATTTCCGAGGACGTCGGTATATGCGACTCGAAGATATTCGACCAGAAGCTGAACGCAGTCATAGGCGAAGGCAGGCTGAACGTTCTGGGCGTGCCTGAGATAATAAGCAGGCATACGAAGGCGACAGAATGTTTCTTCGTGTCAGGCGCGTCGATGCTTGTGAAAAGGAAAGTGCTGAAGCGGCTCGGCCAGTGCTTCGACCCGGAGTTCTTCGCGTACTTCGAGGATGTTGATTTGTGCTGGCGCGCGAAGCTCGCAGGCTACAAGGTGATGTACGCGCCCGCGTCCGAAGTCGTGCACAAAGGAGGCGCGACATCGAAGCCGAAGCCCGGGCAGAAGCCGCGGAGCAACCTGATGAAGTTCTATCACTACAGGAACAAGATATGGGCGTTCCGCAAGAACACGCGTTTCCCGCTCACGCAGATGTTGATGGTTCCCGTGGCCGCTACTACGCTGCTACAAATAATGCGCATGATGTTCACGCTGAACTGGGAATACGGGATTACTGTTATGAAGTACCTGTTCTCCGAGAAGCGCAAGTCCGCCTTGATAGAAAAAATCCCGTTGAAGAAACAGCTTTCAGTTTTGTTGCACTAGGCGGGTGCGACTCATATCAGATTCGCTAGTGCGATGGCTACGAACGCAGCTTCTATTATTATTAGGATTATAGTGACCTGCTTTTCGGTCATCGGCTTGATGTTCATTATTATGTGCGTTATGGAATAGATTTTCCTTCCGTACGGCGGATCGAGCTTGCCGTCTGGGCGCAGCTTGCCAAGGCAGCTTGCCTTCAGCTTGGACCTGAGCTTCAGCAGCAGTTCGATTATGAACGGTATCATGACTATCAGCCCGACCTTTTCCATGTTGCCGACTATGACGCCCGACGCCACGACTGCGCCGAGCAGGTACGTCAGGCTGTCGCCAGGCAGGAACTTGGTCGGATACCAGTTGTACTTTATGAACCCGGCCACGGCAGCGAACGCGGTGAGGAATATGGCAGCGGCGAAATTACCCCTCATTAGTGCGAAAACACCGAGGCCCAACAGATAAGCCATGCCCATCCCGCTCTCCGAACCGTTGAAGCCCGCGAGCAGGTTCACGGCGTTGCTAGCGCAGACAACCCCAATCGGTATTAAAAGCAGCGGGTAGAGTATTCCGAAGTCCACAGGCCCGATGAGAGGTATTGACATGATGGTCTCGCCAGCGTTGACCACCATCAGCGGCACCGCGGCCGGCAGCGTCAGCAGCGGCTTGGCCCACTGCGGGAACCCGACGCGTATGTCCAAACCTTCTTTCGTGAGCACGGCGTGCGCTTTCACGTTGAGGTCGTCCAGAAATCCAACGAACATTATTATAAGAACGCTCGAGATGACGGCAAGCATATCGGTCATGTGCGGCATGGGGCCTTCGAGGAAAGTCGTCAGCCCTATGTAAGACAGCAGCCCGGCCAGCAGTCCGAACGCCACGCACGTGCCTCCGCTCGTGGGCAGCTTCGGCCTGTCCTTCTTGTGCAAATCAAGACCCACAATGCCGCCAGCGCGCAGGAACTGCATGAAGTACGGCGCTATCAGCAATGTTGTGAAGAATGCGATTGCCATCGACAACAGCAGTATCATCATGAAACCACTGATTCAATATACAATCTCGTAAAGTATATTTCCGTCGCATCCACCCTGCTGTATGCAGGTCTCGAGCGCAGGTCCGTTCTCGAAGGCCTTCTTGAAGTGGTTCGGGTTCGCCTCGAGCAGCCGCACGTAGCTGATCGGATACGCTTCCGAGAGCGACTGGTCGCTGAGGCTGAACTTTTGCACGAATATGTGCGTGATGCCTATCTGCTTCGCCGTGGAAAGGATGTGCGTCACGTTGTTGCTGAGCGCCATGTCAGGCTCGCTGCCCACCACGTTGCGCTGGCAACTGTACGCGGCCCTGTACGTCCAAACGGTTGACATTATTGCATTTTCAGGCGTGTTCGCCTTCACCCAGTCGCACGCCTCGAAGAACATGGGCGAGAACTGCTTGACTTGGTACATGGTGGACAGCTTGGACAACGCGACAGTGTAACCCATGTACAGAACCACCGCGAACACGGCAAGCGCGACGTACTTCTGGTATTTCTTCAGGAAGAGGTAAGTCTCGTCGATGTAGCGCGCCGCTACGAGCGCGATGACCGGCGCCCAGATCAGCGAGAACCTCGCGGTGTCCTCGGCGCGCGGGGTTATCGTTCCCGAAAGGAAGAGCGCCGCGTACAAAGCGAGCATCGCCACAAGTGCAACATCGAGCAGTGCCGCCCCAGCCACGGTGCTTCCTTCCTGCGGCCGTGCCCTTCTCATGGACTCGGTTATAATAATCAAACCAGCGAAGAATGTGATCATCACGAACCACAGGTTGCCGTATGCGAAATCGAGGTAATTCGTGAGCCCTATGCTAAACACGGACGCTTCCGTGCCAACCTGCTCGGTGCGGCCGGCGTACTGATATGTCGACTTGTAGTCGCCCACGTTGCAGCCCGACATGCTGAATACATCGGAAACCAAAGGAAGGTCGTAGCACATGGGAGTGCCATAATAAACGTAGTTGCGCAGCATGTACGTCGAAGGTAGCAACGCCATAAACAGTAGCATCGGCCAGTACTTGCCGAGCAGCTCGAACGGTTTCCTGTTGCGCATCAGCTCGTAAAGCAGAAGCATCGCGACCAGCGCGTACGCCGTGTAGCCCACAACCTTGGTCATCAGCGTCAGCGCGCCGAACGCGCCTGCGGCCAGCGTGTAAAGCTTCCTTCCGCTTGTGAGCGCGATTGCAAGCGTAAGTATGAACATTGTCATGAAGAACGTCACGAGCGCGTCGGTGTAGAACACGAGCGCGTACGTAACGACGGACGGGAACGTCGCAAGCAGCACGCCCGCCAGGAAACCTACGCGCTCGCCATAGAAGCGCTTAGCGCCGAGGTAGAGCGCGAGCCCGCCCAGCACGGACACGAACGGTGTAAGCAGCCGCGGTATTACCTCACTGAATCCAAACAACCAGAAGAAACCGGCTTCGAGTATGTTCCAGAACGGCGGCCTGTCGAACCCGGCCTTGCCGGCCAGGCTCTGCGTGAACGGTGTCCACACGGGATACTCGACGTTCTGACCGATCCACTGCGCCATCCTGGTGTGGAACCCCTCGTCGCCGAAGGAGATGGGCGTTGAGAAGCTGACCTGCAGCTCCATGAAAAGCAGTATGTCCAGGAATGCCAGCAGCACGATGGTCTCGGGCTTCTTTATCTCGATCGTAACTTCGCCTTCAGCCAATTCCAACAGCCCCGTTCGTCCACGAACGCTCAAATAAACTTTGTAGCCAACAGTTTAATATCTTAATTTGCGTCTCGATTGAAAAAGGCGACGTTTAACCGACAAGCTCCTTCACCACGCCCGCGAACCACGCTATGTTACGCAACACAGCGAGCAGCGGCAGAGTCAGTGCCTGCCATTTGCCCGTGCGCAAGTAGATGCGCAGCGCGACAGGCACGCTGAACAACAGGCTCGTCTCAACGAACATACGCAGGCTGAAGTACTGCTCGAAAATCTGGCCGTACTTGTGCTTGTGCGTTACGCGGTAACCCGAGTGCTCTACGCGGCGCTGGAACCATTTCTTCAGCGTGTCGTTCGTGTGGTGATGGTACACTTGCACAGTGTTGGTGTGGAATATGCGGAACCCGGTTGCGGTCAGTTTGCGCGAAAAATCCCAGTCCTCGCCGATTGCTTCCTTGACGCTGTAATCCTTGAACCCGCCCGCAGCGTCGTACGCCGCCTTTCGCACGCCCAGGCATGTGGTCGCGGCGATGTCTACGAACTTCTCGCCCATCGCAAGGAATCGGTCCTCGTATTCCAGCCCGGTGGCTATGCCTACGAGGTTTCCGCTGTTCGGCACTAGCGGCATCCCGGATATCGCGTCCGCGCCAATCGCCTCGAACATGCGCACTAGCGTTGCTATGGCATCAGGCCTGACCGTGCAGTCCGAGTCCAGGAAAAATAGCATCTTGCCGCGCGCATGCTTCACCCCAGCGTTGCGCTTCTCGCCCACGCCCCCGAAGTTCGGGTCGTACACGGTCTTGACGCGCTTGTCCTCATCCTTCCACTTAACGCGGTCGCTGACGAGTATCATCTCTATGTTTCTGTACGGCTGCTTCTTCAGCGACGCGACGCACGCCTCAACTTGGCCGACGTTGTCGCGGAAAGGAATAACGACAGAGACGAGCCCGCCGCCCCTCTTCATTTTTTCACCTTTCTTTTAATTCCACAACGAGCTTTAAAAAGGTTAAAAGTGTTAAAAAGATTAATGTCTTTCGTGCCGGGGGATAATGTATGAAAGTCGTAATACTCTGCGGTGGAAAGGGTACGCGCATGATGCCCACTACGGAGGAGCTGCCCAAGCCGCTGATACACATAGGCGACCGCCCGATACTGTGGCACATAATGAAGCTATACGCGAAGCACGGCCACAAGGACTTCATACTGCTGACAGGATTCAGGGCGAAGATGATAGAGGAGTACTTCGGCAACCCAGCGAACGTCGAGCCGGACTGGAAGATAACTTTTCTGGACACCGGCGTTAACGCGAGCAAGGGCGAAAGGCTGATGAAGCTGAACGGACTGATAACCGATGAGAATTTTTTGCTCGCGTACGGAGACGACCTTTGCAACGTTAACGTGAACGACGTGATTTGGCTGCATGAGAAGAACAAGAAGATGGTGACGCTGACCGCAGTGCGCCTCGCGTCGAACTTCGGTATCGTGGACATAAACGAGGACGGCACAATCAAACAATTCCGCGAGAAGCCCATACTGGACTACTGGATAAGCGGAGGCTACATCGTGGCGAGCACGAAAATCATAGAGATGATAAAGCTTGGCATGGACGAGACGGACGTTTTCGAGGAGCTCGCCGCCCAGGGCCAGGTGCAGGCGCTGAAGCACTATGGATTCTGGAAGACTATGAACACTGTCAAGGACCTGCAGGACCTGAACGACATGTGGAGCAGTGGCGAGCTGCAGAAGGAGCTCGGCATAGAGAACGGCAACTTTAACAAGCCTTAAATCTTTTACCAATAAGTCTAATGTTATGTCTGATGCCTATAGTATGGGCGGAATTAAAAAAATACGCGAGTTTGTAAACAGTGAGTTTCCAGAAAGATTTCTAGAAATATCAAAAACATTTTCGCTTAATTATCTTGGGGAAGATTTATTCAAAGATTTGAAATTGGAAGACACACGAGCTAGGATTTACAACCCCAATATGATTCTCTACTCTTGGATATCGTTGCCTAGCTACTATACTGGCAAAGGCGTGTTGAAATTAATCGAGCGGAAAGATTCCGGCTTCACGTGCCAGCCTGTCATATCGGTTTACCCCGATTTAAACTTCGATGTAGATTTCGAAGCGAATCAGGAGGGAATATTGCCGAGCGAAGTTGTAAAATACGACATAGGAGTGTTCAAGGCTGCGAAGGAAGCCGTTCTTGGAAAGACATGCGAGCCTACGCGTTACCCTCCGGTACGGCCGGAGTATTTTAAACTGCGGTCCAAAGAGGATATCAAAAATATCAGAAAAGTCTTGAAAGCGCAGGGCTTTAACGTAGACGGCGATATCAGTTATTTGTATCCGGAATCAGAAAACTTCAATAAAATAAGGAAGATGGATTTCCTAACAGGATTCGTGAGTGGCCACAATTTCATGGGCGGGTTTTCTGTGAAAGGCGACGAAGAACAATCTCTAACCGATTTAGAGACAGCACTTCTACGTGTTGAAAAACTGGTAAGAGATACAATACGTGGCTAGAATTTTCGAAGTGTAAATCCGAGCCGTTCAAACGTCTTTGGGATTACCAATCATTTTGAAGTAATCCTCGTACCACGCAATCGTGTTCTTCAGACCCGCCTCGAGCCCGACCTTCGGCTTCCACCCGAGCACGCGCGCCGCCTTTTCCGCGCTCAAGTACTGCCTGTCTATCTCCGCGTCCGGCTTGCGCACGCCCTGCACGTCCGGCCTGAGCTGCGTGCGACCCGACGCTTCTATTATCTTCTTCGTGAGGTCGAGCATGTTTATCGGCGCGTTGCTGCCGAAGTTGAATGCTTGGCCGTTCACGCCCGCCTCGCCGATGTGCTCCGCCAGCGTGATGTACGCCGCCACGGCGTCGTCGACGTGGATGAAGTCGCGCACAGGAGTGCCGTCGCTGCGGATGACGGGGTTTTGGCCATCGAGCACGGACTTGATCGTGCCCGGGATTATGCGCGAAAAGTTCATGTCCCCGCCGCCGTAGATGTTGCAGCAGCGCGTGATTGCGACAGGCAGGCCGTACGTCACGGCGTACGTGCGCGTCAGCGCCTCCACCGCGACCTTCGACGCGTCGTACGGATACGCCGCAAGCAGCGGATGTTCTTCTGTTATGGGCAACTTTATCGGCTCGCCGTAGACCTTGTCCGTGGACGCGACCACCATGCGCTTGATCTTGCCCGATGTGCGCGCGGCCTCGAGCACGTTCCACGTGCCGCGGATGTTGACGTCGAACGTCGTCGTCGGCGACTCCTTCGCCACTCCTACGAGAGTCTGCGCAGCGAGATGGAACACGGTGTCTATGTCGTACTCTGCGAACACCCGCTTGACGCTCGCATAGTCGGTTATGTCGCCCGGCGCCACGGCGCCGAGCTTTTCGAAAATATCCATCGTTCGTATAGGCGCGTTCGGTATCTCGTCGCGCACGAACGCTACGACGTTCGCGCCGCGCTCTATCAGCGCCTTCGCAAGCCAAGTTCCCACGAAGCCCGTCGCGCCCGTTATCAGAACGTTGCTGCTCTTCCAATCCATAAATAATCACTTGGAACGATGTTTATTTAAATCAGTGTAGATTTTCTCGAAACTCCTGTAGAAATTTTTCCACGTGTGCCTTTTTGCGAGCGCAGCATTCTTCTTTCCATCCGCTACAGCCTTTCGCGGGTTATCTAAATACGAACGTATCGTAGTTGCGAGCGCTTTCGCGTCCTTCGGCCTGACCTTCGGCCCGACCTGGCCTATGCCGACTGTGGAAACGATCGGACAACCGCACGCCATAGCCTCCAGAATCGCAAGGCCGAATCCCTCATTCAGCGACGCACACACAACCATGCCTGCGCACCTGTATGCGGTCACGAGTTCCTTTTGGTCAACAGCGCCAAGCCATTGCACGTTTTCCAAGCTTTCCATTTTGCGTTCGAACTTGCCGACTATTTTGAAATTCACATCAGGCAGAAGCTTCGCAGCCTCGAGCACGTACTTCAGCCCCTTCGTCCTTATAGCCGGCTCGTCCATGACTATGCTTCCGACAAAAAGAACGCTCCCGTCGCGCTTCGCACGCGCGGACGGCGAAAAGACTTTCAGGTCGATGCCCGGAGTTATCATGCGCACCTTCTTCGGGTTTATGCCCATGCTGACGCCTATGCGCTTTGAGGATTCGTTCTGTAAAACGTATGCGTCGAAGCGTCGCGTTAGCACAAATCGCTCCCCAAGCTCGAACAGGCGGCCGACAATTGGACCGCGTATGTCACGCCAGTAGCTTCCGAGTATGTGGTGCACCCAGCAGCACGCGGGCTTTCCGAGCAAACGCGCTGCGACGTACGACGGCCAGCACATGTTCCCGCTGCTCGTCTGTACGACGTCAGCGTCGCGCCCGTGCTCGAGCAAGGCAGGCAGACCCGCAATGTTCATCAAGTAGCGGTTCGCCGGCACGCGCACTGTACGGATACCTTCGTAACTTTTGATTCTCGGATTGCCGCTCGTTACGACTTTAACCGAATGCCCGCGACTCGCAAGCCATTTCGTCAGCCTGAACATTAGCTTCTCCCCGCCGCCTGCGACGTCGGGTGGGAACAGCTCGTGGCCGAAAACTATCTTCAGCGCCTTCATAGTACCAGCTCGTAATTCTATCTTTTCGGCTAGTTTTATTAACTTTAACTTTGCTTATGAATAGTTATAGTGGAGCAGGTTGGCATGGACACTGCGATTTTTAGCCGCAAGAACCTGGTGGAATTGGCCGTAGTGGCGGCTGCGCTGGCCGCGATAATGTACGTGGCCGTATACGTAAGAACGAGCACGCTCTCCTCGCCCACGGTGCTGGACTACGACCCGTGGTGGTTCTTCAGGCACGCGCGCGAGATAGTCGAGAACGGCATGCAGATACCGAAGTGGGACGAGCTTAGCTACTTCCCGCCAGGCAGGCCGTACGAGGCGTTCCAGGGATGGCCGTACCTGATGGCGGTGATGTACAAAGCCATAAGCCCGATAACCGGGATGTCGCTGACGGACGTGGCGAAATGGTCCACGCTGATAGTCGCGGCCGCGTCCGTCGTGCCCGCTTACCTTCTCGGCCGCATGCTGTCGAACAAGTATGGCGGGATTGCCACGGCGCTGTTCGCAGTGCTCTCGCCCGCGCTCATCGGCGTTTCCATGGCCGGATACAGCGACACGGACATGATCGTCGTGTTCTACACGCTGCTGTCCGTGTATTCCATCCTGATAGCTATAAAGAAACAGCCTTCGGTAAAGGCCATACCATATTATGCGTTCGCAATACTCGTGAACCTCGCGTTCGCGTGGACGTGGGGATTCGGATGGATAATACTGCTGCTGTTCACCATCTTCGTACCCGCGCTTTTCGTTTTCCGCGCGCTCGAGCAGATGATGCACAGCGTTAGCCTAAAGATAAACACGTCCGAGCTGAAGAAGGAGACATGGGTAATCGTGCCACTGCTGGTCATAATAGCCGTTACGAACGTTATAGGCGCGGCCTTCAACCTCGGCAACATAATCGAAACCAGCCAGATAGGCGCACTGTTCGCCGAGGGGAACCTTCTGCTCGTCAACGTCTCGGTCGCAGAGCTGCAGCAGATTAACATTTTCACGGCCGCGGGTGTGCAGGACATGATTGAGAGGGTGGGGCTTGCGCCGGTTCTGTTCGCGGTCGCGCTGCTGCCGTTCGCCGTTTACAAATTGTACCTGAAGGAAAAAATCAGCATGGCGGAGATATTCTTCTTCATGTGGGTGCTTTTGACGTTCCTGATGATCACGCGCGGGGTCAGGTTCTCGCTGCTGTTCGGCACAGCGGCCGCCGCGGCCGGAGGATACGTGATAGGGAACGCGCCCAAGTACCTGAAGGACAGATTCGTGCGCGCGACCTTCTATGGCCTGACGGCGTTCCTGATTCTTTCTTTTGTTTCGACTGCCATACAGGCCGGATACGCTGGAAGCGGCATGCTGACCAGCTCAAACTGGTACAGCGCACTCGACTGGCTGAAGGCAAACGCCAACCCCAAGTCGCTGGTCGTGACGTGGTGGGACCCCGGTCACATAATAGCTGGCTATACCGGACTGCGCGTGCACGCGGACGGTGCGCACTGCGGCTATGGATCGGGCGCGTGCATACCCTACGGCCACGACGACAGGATACAGGACATGGGAAGGGTGTTTTCCATAAGCAACGAGACGGAGGCGCTGTCCATACTCGGCAAGTACAGGCAGTTGACGCCCGCGCAGTGCGCGGAAGCGAGACAGGCGTACGGCAGCATAATGCCGGCCGACGCGTGCGATGCGGTGCCGGAGATGTACGTGCTTGCGAGCTCCGACCTCATAGGCAAGTACTACTGGCTGACCTACTTCGGCACAGGCACTGGACGGAACTTCGTCCAGCTGCCCAGGACCAGCGTAGACCAGGCTCAGGGCGTGCTGTCGTACGGCAACGGGCTGATATCCCTCGCGTACAAGGGCGGGTCGTGGGTCCCGGTGCTGAACGCGCCGGATCAGGGCATACGCAACGCCGTGATCAGGAGCTTAGTCTACTTCGAGAACGGCCAGGAGAAACGGATGTCGTTCAATGAGACGAACATGATCGAGGGCATGCTGTGGGTCGACCCGAGCTACAGCACGGTGATATTCATGGACCCCGCAACGCGCGATTCGATATTCACGCGAATGTTCTTCTTCAACGGCGAGGGCCTGCAGCACTTCCAGCTCGTCTACCAGAATGGCGAGATACGGCTGTACAAGGTCGTTTGGTAGGTTCGGCCTGCGCGTCAGCACGCACGTAAGACTTTTATTGCGGCCGCACAAAGGTTATTCAAAGGTGTGCTATCATGGAGTTTCCCGTTCTGCCGTTCGAGCGCATAATCAAGAAGGCAGGCGCGCGCCGCGTTTCGTTCGGAGCGGCCGAGGAGCTAGCGAAGGTAATGGAGAACAAAATAGTCAAGATTGCCGAGGAGGCTGCCGCTCTCGCGAAGCACGCGGGACGCAAGACAGTCATCGCGGACGACGTCCGGCTTGCGAGAAGGAAGTTCGAGTGAACCTGGAACAGCCGCGCAACAACATTCTTTAATCTCTAACCTTATGTATAATTTTATGGCGCCGCTGGACGATGTTCTTTCGAGGCTGGCTGCCAGTTCGAAGCTCAGCCTGCAGGAACTCGAAACGCGCGTGAGAGCGAAGCAGGAGGAGCTTCACGGCCTCGTGAGCGCGGAAGGAGCGGCGCACCTCGTGGCGAAGGAACTGGGTGTCAACTTGCTGACGAACGGGAAGCGCAAACTGGACATAAAGAACATAATCGCTGGCATGCGCAACGTCGCAGTCGCGGGCCGCGTGTTCCGCATATCGAACATACGCGACTTCAAGAAGAGCAACGGCTCGGACGGACGAGTTGCGAACTTGCACGTCGGCGACCGCACGGGATTCATAGTCCTGCCTTTGTGGAACGACCAGGTAAAGCTCGTGGAAGAGGAGGCGGTCAAGCTGGGCGACGTTGTGCAGGTAACAGGCGCGTTCGCGAACGAGAACAGGTGGGGCGACATAGAGCTGTCGCTCGGCAAATTCGGCCAAGTGTTCAGCATAACCGACGAGGTTGAGAGCTCGGGCATGTCTGCGGAATTCCCGGACGCTGTGGAGTTGGAAAAGAACTTCCTCGGCGCAAGGACGGAGCGCGTTCCGATAAAGAGCATATCGCTTGGTGTTTTTGAAATCAAGGCAGCTGTCATCGATGTTATCAAAGGCAACTTTATCTTCAATGTCTGTCCCGCTTGCGGCAAGAAGGCGTACGTGGGCGCGACCGGCAGGTTCGAATGCAGCGAGCATGGCCAAGTGGAGGCGGAGCCGGCGATGGTGGTGTCGCTTCTGGCGGACGATGGCACTGGCGTGCTGCGCGTCGCCGCGTTCCGCGAAACGGCCGAGCAGCTTGCGACCACCAC
>Ga0315281_10000485_pt1 | contig 55217 bp, 45 predicted proteins | sample YL17G07_0_MG_FD_204540 | JGI IMG/M metagenome (GOLD analysis project Ga0315281, IMG submission 204540) | Sediment microbial communities from Yellowstone Lake, YNP, Wyoming, USA - YL17G07_0 | ecosystem: Environmental > Aquatic > Freshwater > Lake > Sediment | place: USA: Wyoming | collected...
CACACCGGGCTTAGTTTCCCACCCCGTTGTCGGACTCGGGCGATGATGGTGTGTCGGTCTTTTTTTTAACGCGCTGACCGGTGCGCTCCTCCAACACTTCGAGCGTTGCTTCCAAGGTCATGATTTTAACCTGCGCTTGGGCAAGAGCCTTTTCCAAGGCTTGCTTGTCCCGCTCGAGCTCTTTGAGCCGCTTGCGTTCCTCCGGCATCTCAATCCTCACGATTCGTGTCTGCGTATCTGGGCCGCCAAAACGTTTTATCCACTTATACACCAAAGGAAAACCAATCTGATGAAGACGGGCAATTTCCAGAACAGTATAACGACCCGACTCTACATCTGCAACGATTGCTTGTTTGTAGGCGATGCTGTACCGCCGTATGGTGTGTCCCATCGTCCTTCCTCCTATTGATAGGTTTGTACCTGTCAACATTTTTCAGGACGAGACACTCATTATTCATTGCTCATTGCTCATTGATTATTGCCTTCTGTTCACCATCGTTGTGCTTGCTTGATCCGTAGGATACATCGTCATCCGTCCGATCTGAACGTGTGCGGGGCGCGTTGCACAGAACAAAACTGCTTCAGCAATGTCTTCGGGCTTGAGCGGTTGAAACCCCTGATACACAGGCTTGGCCTTTTCCTTGTTGCCGCGGAATCGAACTTCGCTGAACTCTGTTTCCACCAATCCCGGGTCGACCGAACAAATACGGATAGGCGTATCGACCACATCCATGCGCAAGCCGCGCGTGAGCGAATCGACCGCGGCCTTCGTTGCTGAATAGACGTTTCCCCGCGGATAGGCCTCATCGGCGGCAATCGAGCCGATATTGATGATCGTTCCGTGCTTGCGTGCGATCATCCCGGGCAGCACCGCGCGCGTAACATAGAGCAATCCCTTGACGTTTGTATCGATCATTTCATCCCAGTCGTCGATCCTCCCATCTTGTAGTTTGTCAAGACCGCGACTGAGTCCCGCGTTGTTGACGAGCACGTCAATCTGTTGCCATTCATCCGGTAACTTGTTGAACGCCAGCACGACGGCTTTGCTATCCCGCACGTCGAGTTCGATGAGAAAAGATTCGGTGCCGTGTTTCTGCTTCAACTCAGCGCCTAATTCGTGCAATCGATTTTTCCTCCGCGCAGCAAGAATCAACCTCGCACCTGCCTCGGCAAACCGCACAGCACAAGCCCTGCCGATGCCGCTGGAAGCACCGGTGATTAGAACCTGGAAGTTTCTCATTGCTGATTGTTCATCGTGCATCGCATATTCTCAATTTCTTCCCCTCAGAATCTTCCATTCCGCAACAACTTCGTCTCCTTTGACAACATAATACTTGTCGAAATTGAAGACAGTGAGGCAAGAATGGTTTTCAAGGATCCGAACGCGGTCGCCAACATGAAATTTTCCCTCGAGATGTTTCGCATCCTCCGTTACGACCTTGCCGTGCTCTTGCGAGAGAGCCTTGAGCTGGATGTGGGAAGCAAGACGTTTGCGGTCGTAATCTTCAAAGATCGGTCCCATCTCCATGTCGTTTGCCACGTGTGTCGGGCCCAGATCCTTGCTCAATGCCAAGGCGCCCGCATCGGTGACAAAATGTTTTGCGCCCGGTTGGTGCGAAATGACGCTGGCAAGAACCGTCACAGCGCAATTGCCAACATCGCACACATTTGTTATCGCCTGGGTGTAATCATTGAACGCATAATTGCCAGGACGCACTTCACTAATGCCCTTTAGATCTTCTATGACGCTCATCGCGGGCGTTGAACCAATGCTGACAGCAGGAATATTATACCTCTTCGCGCGCATTCGTTCGGCAAACTCTACCATCACCGTACGTTCTTCATCTGCTGCTTTCTTGATTTCAGCTCGATTTTTTCCGGCGTAGGAGTGACCGGAGTGCGAAAGGATTCCATTGAACTCGATCGATGTAGATTCAGAAAGCGACTTGATAAGGTCTTCGGCCAAAGCGGATTTTGGGTCGACCCCGGCACGATGATAACCACAGTCGATCTTCAACCAGACGTGCGTTTTCTTTCCACCAGCACGAGCAGCCTTCTCCAGAAGCCCTATTGCCTCGTGACTATCGATAACGACACGCAACGCGATTTTTTCCGCAAGTGCTGCGGCTTGAGTTGCGTAGATCGGCGGGATCGGGAAGGCCCACGTAATATCGTTAAAACCCGCCTTTGAAAATTCCATCGCCTCGTACAAGGTGGAGACCGTGATCCCCTTTGCTCCGAGCGCCACCTGCTTCTTGCCGATTTCAATGCACTTGTGTGTCTTGATGTGTGGGCGAAGCTTCACAGAAAAGGCATTTGCTTTTTCTTGCATCCGGCGGAGATTTTGTTCAAGAATTTCTTCGTCGAGCAGAAGCGCGGGTGTTGGCAAGGAATGAATGTTCATCAGGTGATTGACAATTGGTTCATTGATTCATTGTCGATTGGTTGAACAGCTCAACGACCCATTGATGATCGACCAAGCACACATCAGTAGTCAATCAGTTCCTGGAGTTTTTCGTGGAGCCGAGCTCTTGCCAAAAATTGTTTTTCCAGTACTGCGTTGAACGGTACCGGTGTATCGAGCGAACCAAGCCGCATTACGGGCGCATCAAGATGCTCAAAGCACACCTCGCCGATTGTGGAAGCAAGCTCTCCCGCAAACCCACCGGTGAGCGTATCTTCGTGCAGAACGAGCGCGCGATGCGTTTTCGTCACGGACTCAAAAACTGTTTCTCGATCCCAGGGCAGCAACGTACGCAAGTCAATAATTTCTATATCGAATTCCTCGCCGAATTCCTTTGCCCAATGCACGCCCCAGCCGTAGGTGACGACGGTTGCGCGCGTTCCTTCGCAAACAAGCCGCGCTTTGCCGAGCGGAAGATTGTAGTAGGCATCGGGGACCGACTCCTCAACGCTACGGTACAAATACTTGTGTTCAAAGAAGAGCACGGGGTTGGGATCGATCAAACTGGTTGTCAACAATCCTTTTGCATCAAAAGGGGTAGAGGGATAGACAACTTTCAGACCGGGAACGTGCGCAAACCAAGCCTCGTTGCTTTGTGAGTGAAACGGTCCGGCACCCGCACCCGCACCGGTCGGCATGCGCACCACCACGTTCACCGCCTGATCCCATCGGTAATGCGTCTTCGCGAGGTTGTTAACAATTTGGTTGAACCCGCACGTCACAAAATCGGCGAACTGCATTTCTACCATCGATGCCCGGCCCTCGATGGAAAGGCCCAGCGACGCCCCAACGATGGCCGATTCGCACAAGGGGGTATTGCGCACACGTTCTTTCCCAAACTGCTTCAGAAATCCTTCCGTCACCTTGAACACACCTCCGTACTCAGCAATATCTTGTCCCATCAGCACCAACCTTGGGTCCCGCTCCATCGCCTGTCGCAGCCCGTCCGATACGGCATTTACGAAACGCTTGGAAGAGGTCGTGGAGAAATCGGGAGGCACAAGAGCAGTTGACGCATCGGCATAAACGTCACGCAGTTCTTCTTCTGCAATGGGGATGACGTTTGGTTCGGCGGTCGCCCGCTCCCACGCGTCGTCAATCTGAAGTTTAAGTGTAGAACGGATTTCTTCTGCAGATTGTTTTGTCAGCAACCGTTGGTTGATCAAAAAGCGTTCAAAATTGTCGACGGGATCTTTCTTCTTCCACTCTTCGAACAGTTCCTTGGGCACATACTTGGTGCCGCTGGCCTCTTCGTGTCCGCGCATGCGGAATGTCATCGCCTCAAGAATCACCGGCTTTCGGTCCTTCCGCATCTTCGCGGCGATCTTTGCTACCGTATCATACATTGCAAGGACGTCATTCCCGTCGACTTGCACGCCCTCAATACCGTACCCGATAGCCTTCTCGATAAATTGTTTCATCTTAAACTGATCGCGCGAGGGCGTGGAAAGACCGTAGCCGTTATTCTCGATCAAAAAAAGCACCGGCAGATCCCACACGGCCGCAACGTTCACGGCCTCGTGAAAATCGCCTTCACTTGCTCCGCCGTCGCCGGAGAAGACCACGGCGATATCATCGCCTTTGTCGAGGTTACTTGCGAGGGCGAGGCCGTCCGCTACGCCCAGCATTGCACCGAGATGAGAGATCATTCCGACGATGCGAAATTCGGGCGCTCCGAAATGGAAAGAACGGTCGCGGCCTTTTGTGAAGCCCGAGGGTTTACCTTCCCATTGAGCAAAGAGTTTTTCGAGCGGTATCTTCCGCCCGGTAAAGATGCCGAGGTTGCGATGGAGTGGAAGAATCCAATCGGTCGGCTTAAGCGCAGCAACGACGCCCGCAGAGATCGCTTCCTGACCGATTCCCGAAAACCATTTGCTCAGTTTTCCCTGTCGGAGCAGAATCAACATCTTTTCTTCGATGAGGCGCGGCAGGAGCAGTTCGGCATAGAGCCGCATCAACTCCGCGTCCGGAAGGTTCTTCCCGACCTGGATTGTTGTCGAAGGCATCTGCGAGGCTTGTTTTCCGTTGTGCATCGGGTCTCAAAATGCAAAAAAAGGAGTGGGTACTCAAGCGATTGCTGTTGATTTCTTGCGTGTGTATCTTGGAGCTACTTGGTTCGAGAGAGGTAGCAATGAAGAAGATTCGTTACGGCATCATCGGGTTTGGAAGGTTTGCAGAGCGCGCCATTGCTCCGGCGATCAAAAGCTCTGAGAATTCTGAGCTGATCGCTCTGCAAAAGCGGTCAAGCACTGAGGCAAGGAAGAAAGCGGCAACATACGGCGTTCCGTACGCGTTCGATTCAGTTGAAGAGCTCGTGCGCTGCAACGACGTGGACGCAGTCTTCATTGTCTCTGCCAACTCTGCGCATTGTGCAGAAACGATTGCCGCCGCCAACGCGGGCAAACACGTCCTTGTCGAAAAACCGATGGCAACTTCTGTTGCGGAAGCCGAGTCGATGATCGAGGCGTGCTATCGGAACAACGTAAAGCTCATGGTGGGAACAATGGTCCGCCTCTCGCCCCTCATCGAACGGATGAAATCGCTCATCAACGCAGGGACTATTGGGCGAGTGACAGCCATCCGTTCAGAATTTTTCTATGACGCTCGTCAGTCGCATCGTCGTTGGTTGCTCGACCCCAACATTGCCGGCGGCGGACCGATCTTCGACGTCGGCGTGCATAGCCTGGACACGATGAGATATCTCTTGGATGATGAAGTATTGAAGGTACACGCAGTCCGGTCGCTGCAAGCATCGGCGAGCACGGAATCGACGGCGTTTCTCGCGATGAAATTTGTGCGCGGCACACCGGGGTCGATTTACTGCTCGTACGAAACTTCGTTCCGGCGTTCGTTCATCGAAGTGGTCGGCAATGGTGGAACACTCTCAGCGAAGAATTTTACACGCAGCGGGGTCACAGCTACATTGAGGGCTTCATTCGGAAAGAATGATGAGGTCGTCGATTCGTGGTCGCAAGAGATTCCTGTGCCCGACCTCTACGCTAAGGAAACAACGCTCTTCTCTGATGCTATTGTACACAATCGCCCAAACCCATTGTCGGGAGAAAATGGTCTTGCGAATCAGCGTGTGCTCAACGCGGCGATAGCGTAAGAAGAAGGTTCGTTGCCGCTTTCAGACGTTCTTGATCCGAACCAGTGCTGGCAAGTGTTCCAATTAACTTGAGTTGTTTTCCGTCTTGCGCCAGATGAAGGCGATAGGACTGGAGTTGTGGAACGCGTATCATCAGTTGTTGAAATGGAACATGCTCGCCGTCGTAAAACGCTTTCTCTTCACTCGGTGGAAGGGCCAATGTTACTCGTTGTTGGGAGATCTCAATCTTGACTGCACCAACTCGGGCGGTTGCAAGTTTTACTTCAACCTGCAAGAAGAGGTTCTCCACTTCCTCCGGATACGCACCGAACCGGTCTTGCAATTCTGTTCGCATTGCGTCGATCTCCTCCTGCGATTTGAGCGCATACAGTCTTCGGTAAATATCCAGCCGCTCGCCATCAGATTCAATATAGAAATCCGGAATGAGTGCCTGAATATCGGTCTCCACAACGACATCGAATTGTGCATGTGGCACTTCAGATCTTGACCGCTGCGCAATTTGCGTAAATTCTTCTTCCCTCAATTCTGCAACAGCCTCGGCTACGATGCGCTGGTACATCTCAAAGCCCATTTCGAGGATGAACCCCGATTGCTCGGCGCCGAGCAGGTTGCCCGCCCCGCGGATTTCCATGTCGCGCATCGCGAGGTTGAAGCCAGAGCCGAGTTCGGTGAATTCTTGAATCGCCTGCAGACGGCGAAGCGTTTGCTTCGGGAGTACAAGGATTGGCGGAGTTAGCAAATAGGCGTAAGCCTGAACGTTTGAGCGGCCGACACGGCCACGCAACTGATACAACTCAGCCAACCCAAAACGATCTGCGCGATTGATGATGATCGTATTGACGCTCGGGATATCGATGCCGCTTTCGATGATCTTCGTGCAAATCAACACATCGAATTTTCGTTCAAGAAAATCGAGCATCGTCTTCTCCAATTCGCGGCCCGGCATCTGCCCGTGAGCGGAGCGGAAGCGTGCTTCGGGAATTCGTTGCCTCAACACCGCCTCGATCTCCTCCATGTTATTAATGCGGTCGTGGATGAAATAGACCTGTCCGCCACGATGGAGTTCTTTGAGAATCGCTTCGCGCGCAATCTGCAAATCGTACGGGGCGATTTCCGTTTGGATCGGCATCCGATTTCGAGGCGGCGTGTTGATGATGGATAAATCGCGCGCGCCCATAAGAGAAAACTGCAGCGTTCGAGGGATCGGCGTTGCCGTCAATGTCAGCGTATCGATTGTTGCACGGAGCGCACGCAGCTTTTCTTTTGCCGTTACGCCGAACCGGTGTTCTTCATCGATAACCAGAAGCCCAAGGTCTTTGAAGAGGACATCCTTGGAGAGCAATCGATGTGTGCCGATCACGATGTCGACCGTTCCCTCGAGCAATCCCTTGAGAATATCTTTAACCTCCTTGCTTGTGCGAAATCGGGAGAGCGACTCCACACGCACGCCGTAGCGTCCAACCCTATCGAGGAACGTGTTGAAGTGCTGCTGCGCGAGAATGGTGGTGGGGACAAGGATCGCCGTCTGCTTTCCGTTCATCACGGCTTTAAATGCTGCACGCACAGCGACCTCCGTTTTTCCAAAACCAACGTCGCCGCAAATAAGGCGGTCCATCGGCGAGCCGGATTCCATGTCTGTTTTCACGTCGACTGTTGATTTAGCCTGGTCGGGCGTATCTTCATACATGAATGAAGCTTCGAGTTCCTTCTGCCAGTGTGTATCTGCGGCAAAGGCGAAACAGGGTTGAGACTTCCGCTGGGCGTAGAGCTTGATCAAATCGCGCGCAATATCTTTGACTTTCTTGCGAGCACGAGACTTTAATCGCTCCCAATCGGGCGAGCCGAGCTTGGTCAAGTGCGGCACGTGCCCTTCCTGCGAAGAAAATTTCTGCACGCGGTTGATGAAATTCAGATTCACGTAAATCGAATCGCCTTCGGCATACGCAAGCTTCATCACCTCTGCCTCGACACCGCGCAGCTTGATTTTCTGTAAGCGCTCAAAACGACCGATACCGTAATCGACGTGTACCACAAAATCGCCCCGCTTGAGTTGATGGAATTCCTTTTGCGTCAGTCCACGAAATCGTCGGTGGGTACCCGTGCCTCGGCGTTTCAGTCTGCCGAACGCTTCGTGCTCGGTGAAGAGAGCGAGATGCGCGTCAGGAAAGATGAACCCGGAGTGCAGAGAGTCGGTAGACAACCGAAATTGCGGAATGCGGAGGTCGGGTTGCGAATTGTTTATACTTTTGTCCGAATGAGGGATTTCTGTTTCGAGAATTGGGAATGAAGGATCGCGATCACCCGAATCGTGTGCAGTGAGTTCTTCTTCGACGAGTTCGTTGAGTCGCTCCGACTCCTCCTTCGTGTCGCAGGCAATGAAGACTTCGTGGCCGAGTTCGTTTTGCTTTCGAATGTGTTCGGTCAATCGCTTAACGCTGCCACCCGTGGGAGGGTGAGGCTGAGACCGGAAGTCAATTGCAAATTGCAAATTGGAAATTGGAGATTGGTTAGAATGAACGTCAATGGTGGAATGAACGATAGACGTGAACGTGGTACTCTTGGTCTTCAGTTCCTCCCATTTCCAAATATTCTGAATGCCTTCTTTCTGAAGTTCGGCAATTTCCTTTTCGACAAGCGAAGGCTCGTTCAGCAACACAATCGCATCCGCTGCGAGATAATCGAGGAGCGAAGAAGAGAGATCGGATTGTGGAGGGGCAGAGTTTGTGCTGATGAGGCTCGCCGCGATGCCCGCCTTTTGCAGCGAGCGAAGAGAACGTTGCGAAAGAACCTCGAACTCGCGGATCGATTCGATGGTGTCGCCCCAGAATTCCACGCGCACCGGATGCTCGCCGATGAATGGAAAAATATCGAGAATGCCGCCCCGGACTGCGAAGTCGCCGTATTCTTCCACAAATTCCTTCCGCTCGAACCCAAGCGTTGTGAGCCGTTCAATGAGCTCCTGAAAAGGAACGGTGCTGCCGGAGGTCAATTCAAATTGGCGCGTGTGCAGGTCTTTGGGCGGCGGAAGTTTCGCTGCTAGCGCAGAAGCAGAAGAAATCACGAGCACGAATTGCTCATCTACCAGCGACTTGAGCGTCTCCATCTGTGCGACGGGAGAACTCATATCCAGCAGCTTGGCGTGATGTTCGACTGAATGACCGAATAGTCGCACTCGATCTTCGCCCAGCAGCAGCGCGCAATCGTCACGAAACTTTTCTGCTTCGTCATCTTCTGCAACAACGAGCAACAGTTGTTTTTGCGATTCTTCGAATGCGAACGAGGCAACAAATGCAATCAACGAGCCGCGAATATTCGTCAGACCCATCGAGGGACGGGCAAGTTGTGTTCGTAGTTCCGCAAACTGCGGCGCGGAGTAGATTCGTTTCTTGATTTCTTCGATCATTTTCTTTTCAATTACCAAATCCAACATCACCAAATTACTAAATGCGCGCAGGCATGCGCGAGGAACAAACGCACCTTCCCCACGCTCCAAGAAGTTATTTGTTTCTTCTCAGTGCAAGAGGCGGATAAAAGTACGGAAATGTGCAGAACCGAACAAAAGAAGCAACCCGGACATATTACGACCGGAGCAGTGTTCCTCGTTTTGTCTTATTGGTAGGAGTTGCGTTCAGCGGGTCTTCGGGCCATACGTGTTTGGGATATTTCATCCGTAACTGCTTGACGAGCGCGGGATAAACCTTCGTCCAGAAACTGTGCAGATCTTTCGTGACAGCAAGCGGACGATTGGCGGGAGAAAGGAGATGCACGAGCAGTGGCGTTCCGCCGCCGACTGTGGGAGTTTCAGTTTGGCCGAACATCTCTTGCAAACGCACGGAAAGAACGGGATCGGATCCCGATTCGTACTCGATCGGCGCACGCGTTCCGCTGGGAAGCTGAATGTTCGATGGTGCTAGTCGGTCGAGTGTACGCTGCTGTTCGAACATTAATCGTGCCTTTAACGTTGATTCAAGGTTGATTGCCTTCAATTGGTCGGCTCGCCGGATGCCATCGAGAAAAGGAGCGATCCATTCCGAAATTGAACTCTTTAGCGATTCACCATCGAAAGCAGGCCACGAGCCGAGTTCGGAAACATTTGTTCGAAGCCACTCAACACGGCCGCAGAATGCTCGCGCCTCTTTTGTCCAGGGCAAGCATTCCAAGCCGAGCGAGCGAATCCCTTCCAGCATCGCTTCGACGAATTGTTCGCCCTCCGACGTAATGGTTTTCGCTGAAAGCTCGATAGCATCTAGCCTCTCCACGCTTCTCGCCATTACAGACTGCAATTCTGCATCCCATCGCACCTCTTCCTGAATTCGTATCTGATCCGAGAACTCTTCACGTAATTCTTTTTCTGAAATCGCTCCCGCAAGAAAAATTCGCGCTTCTGTTTGCCGGTCATCGACCTCCGCAACTGCGATAAATTCACTTCGTGTCAACGGATCAGGTTCAACGAGAAAGGCGGTTGTTCCGTTGCGCAGGAGATAGCGGTTCGATGAGTTCGTCCGCCGTTTTGCAATCCGATCCGGATAAGCAAGGGCAAGAAGCAATCCGGTCCTGGGCTTCTCTCCCCCTCCTTTCAGGAGAGGGAGGCCGGAGTGGAGTCGCGTTTTTGAATTTCCTTTTCGCGAACGCATCCCAATCATTTTCATCAACGATTCGCTCTGCCGAATGAGTCGGTCGCGAGTACCGCGGTCAATCTTAACTCCCGTTTCCACGGCATCGAGTCGCGACTGGATATCGGCATCGTTCCGGCCCGACGCAGCAAGCGGATCCCGTTCTTCAAGCAATGCGGCGAGTGTACAGGCTTGCGCAGGCACATTCCAATCTGCGGCACGCAGAATCATCTGTGCGAGGCGAGGATGGGTGGGCAACGCGTGCAGCGCGCGGCCGTGCGGAGTAAGGTTTCCGGAAGTGTCGAGAGCGCCGAGGTGCGTAAGCAGATTGCGAGCTTGTGAAATGTGCGCTGTTGATGGGGGGTCAATAAAACGGAGTCCTTCTCCGAGCGGAGCGCCCCACAGTGCAAGGTCGAGCGCAAGCAGCGCGAGGTCGGAAGATTTGATCTCAGGCGTGGAAAATTCAGTGAACGAGGAATGGTCGGCCTCAGTCCAGAGCCGGTAGCAGGTGCCGGGAGCTTGCCTTCCCGCTCTGCCCCGACGCTGATCAGCGGAAGCGCGCGAGATTGAAGTAGTTACAAGTCCGGACATTCCACGTCGCGGATTGAATTGCGCAACTCTTGCTAAACCCGAATCGACGACCACGCGCACGCCTTCAATAGTCAAACTTGTTTCTGCAACATTTGTGGCAAGTATTGCTTTTCGGATACCGTTCGGCGCTGGGGCAAGCGCGGCGTTTTGCAGTGCCCGGTCGGCCTCTCCGTACAGTTGATGAACGATTACTGATTCATCTTCGAGAGATTCCGTCAACAGTTCGCCCACGCGAAGAATTTCTCTGCGTCCGGGCAAGAAGGCGAGCACGTCGCCATCGTGGTTCCTGAGAGCTCGTTCAATCGCTTCCGCAACGCGCACTTCGATTTTCTTCTCTGAGCGAAACGGGGAGTAGATTGTCTCGACGGGAAACTGTCTGCCGGAGGAAGTAATCGTCAGCGCGTTTGGCAAGACGGCCCTCAGCCCAACTCCATCTAGCGTTGCCGACATGACCAAAACGCGAAGGTCGTTCCGCACGTGCGACTGGGCGTCGAGCGCAAGCGCGAGTCCGAGGTCGGCGTGTATGCTGCGTTCGTGGAACTCATCGAAGATCAACAGCCCGACGCCTGGCAATTCCGCATTTGCTTGCAACATCCGCGTGAGAATTCCTTCGGTCACGACTTCAACGCGTGTCCGGTCGCTCGTGCGCGATTCTCCCCGAATGCGATATCCAACCGTCGCGCCGACTGGTTCGCCCAACTGCTCAGCCATGTATTCTGCTGCCCGCCGCGCCGCAAGCCTCCGCGGCTCGAGCATCACGATTTTCTTCCCAATCAACCAAGGCTCAGTCAAGAGTATGAGCGGCACGCGCGTGGTTTTTCCTGCCCCTGGCTCGGCTGAGAGGATTACCGAGTTGGAACTCCTCAGGATGGCGCGAATATCTTCAGCAACGGAATCAATCGGCAGAGGTTCAATGCGTGGCATCGGGTGTGAAAGTACAAAAAGATTGGCGGGGATAAAGCGGGCGGCTTGGTGTTTTTGAACGTGTTCGTCATCCTTTCGGTTGGAAAAATGATCGGGAAGCTCGTTGGGCAGCATTGTCTTTGCTTCATTCATTCCCTTCTCGTAATTTCGTTGTGTGAAAAGAATCCTAGCGGTTTCGTTTGCATTCCATTTCTCGCTCTGCGTTGGGCAACAACGCGACTTGAAATTCGAACATCTCACAACCGCAAACGGACTTTCGCACAACACGGCGTCGTTTCTCTTTCAAGACCGAACTGGCTTTCTCTGGATCGGCACGATCGACGGCTTAAACCGGTACGACGGCTATACATTCAAGATCTTCAAACACGATCCTCACGATTCCAATTCGATCTCCAGCAATTTTGTCCATACCATCAGCGAGTCTCGCGATGGCGCGTTGTGGATCGGAACGCGCGACGGCGGCCTGAACGCGTTTGATCCCAAGACGGAACGATTTCGGCATTACCGCCACGAGCCAACAGACTCGAACAGCATTGGCGACGATAAGGTTGGCTACACCGTGGAGGATGACCGAGGAATCGTTTGGATTGGAACCGATCGGGGAGTGACAAAGTTCGACCGCGTTAGGCATAGGTTCACGCGATACCCGCCAGACCCAAACAACCCGCGCGCAATCTCAAACAACGAAACAACGGAGCTCTTACTGGAGCCGAATGGAGATCTCTGGGTTGGCACACAAAATGGCTTGAACTTTTTTGATCACTTGGTCGGCACGTTTACGACATACTATCCTACCCCCCAGAGCGGAATCAGCCTTGGGGATAATTACGTGATCAGATTGCTTCCCAATAGCCGGAATGAACTGTGGGCAGGAACGTATCGGGGGGCACTCTACCTCTTCGATAAATCAGGAGGGTCGTTCAGAAAAATCCTGCCCCACGACCGTCGCCTTCCCGACCTGACCTCGGTCAACACGACACCGCAATTCCTGGACTCAAACGAAGACCTGTATCTTACAACACCCTCAGCACTCGAACTATTCGACAAGAAGGGCTCGCTCCTTGGTCATTATGATGCCAATCCGTCAAATCCATCATCGCTTAGCGGGGCCAATGTCACCTCCTTTGTGAAGGACAGGATGGGAACGATGTGGCTTTCCACGTGGGGATCGGGAGTAAACAAAGTGGCCAAGCGGTTCCAAAACTTCCGAACATTTCGGAGAGAAGAAAACGATCCGAAGTCTTTGAGCAACAGTTTTGTTCTCTCGCTCCTGGAGGATCATGCTGGCGCGCTTTGGGTTGGCACAGCGCTGGGATTAGATCGCGTCGACCGGAAAACAGGAGTGGTGCGCGTGCTCAATACATCCGACCGTAACATTTGGTGCTTGATGGAAGAGACCGACGGCACAATCTGGGCGGGTTCACAACGCGGCGGCATCGACGTGTTTTCGGCGGATGGAAGAAGAATCCGCACCTTTAGTTTGCAAAACGGCACACTCCCGGAAAATAATATTCGAGCCCTTCTCCGCGACTCGAAGGGTCGAATCTGGGCCGGTTCACAGAAGCACGGCCTGCTGCAGTATGAACAGGAGGCAAGAATCTGGAAAGCCGAACCTCTGCAAGGGACAGATTCACTGATTTGGGCAATTGCGGAGAGCAGAAGCGGAATGCTCTGGCTCGGCTCGTACGAAGGTGGATTTGGAAAGTTCAATCCTACCACGAACGAATGCACCTGGTACCGCTATCGCAACAATGATTCAACGTCGTTGAGTAGCAATGACGTGCGTGCAGTGTTTGAAACGCGGGACGGCGAGGTTTGGGTCGGAACGTATGGCGGCGGGCTCAATCGGTTTGAGGCTTCCACAGAAACATTTTCGCACGTAACAACCGCCGACGGACTTGCAAACGATTTTGTCTATGGCATTCTAGAGGATTCAGACGGCAGCCTCTGGATTAGCACGAACAACGGGATTTCAAAGTACAATCGACGCACACGCTCATTCACCAATTTCACCGACCGGAACGGATTGCAAGGGAATGAATTCAACACCGGCGCTTTTTTTCGTGCAAGATCGGGCGAAATGCTTTTCGGTGGCGTGAACGGATACACGAGATTCTTTCCGGAGGAGATTCAGGTTAACCCGAACAAGCCACCGGTGGCGTTGACGTCGTTCAAAGTATTCGACAAAGAATTGAAGTCGGACACGTCGATCACATACGCATCAAGGATCGAACTTCGGTATGATCAAAATTTCTTCTCTTTTGAGTTTGCAGCGTTGGATTTCACCGACCCGCGGCGGAATCAATTCGCCTATCAACTCGAGGGATTTGACCCGAGTTGGATCAACTCTGGCACACGCCGGTATGCGAGCTACACCAACCTGGATCCGGGCGATTATCGCTTCCGCGTCAGAGCCTCAAACAACGACGGTGTATGGAACGAAGCTGGAACATCAGTACTTCTGAGCATTGTGCCGCCGTTTTATCTTACAGACTGGTTCCGCACGCTGGCAGTGGTTGTGGTTCTCGGCCTCGTCGCCGGCGCGGCTCGTCTGGCCACGGAACAACGGTTCCAACGACAAATCCACGAACTCGAAAAAGGCCGAGCGCTGCAAGAAGAGCGCGAGCGCATCTCGCGAGACCTGCACGACAACGCCGGGGCCCAGATGGCCAGCATTATTTCCGGGCTCGAGCTGGCTGAGCGTTACTCAAAAACATCTCCAACGAAAACGAAACGGCTCATGAAATCACTCGCGAGTGATGCTCGGTTTGGCATGGGGCAACTACGAGAGACCATCTGGGCGTTACAGCCGAATGCGATGCAGCTCGCCGGATTAGTAGAGCGCGTGGAGGCGTATGGGCGTCGACAAACACGCTACCGTACTCATCGACGTGTGCGGGTGGAGAATGCCGCACCGACCACAATAGCGCTCTCACCCATTCAAGCGCTGAACCTCTTCCGTATTTCTCAAGAAGCAATCACGAACGCGTTAAAGTACTCCCGAGGAAAACAAATTCGCGTACTGTTCGCGCAAACAAACGATACGCTCGTGCTCTCTGTCGAAGACGAAGGAAAGGGCGACATGAGCAGCGGGAGTGAGTTGAGCGGAGGCCACGGCGTAGCAAACATGGAACGTCGCGTGCAAGAGCTCAACGGAACGATTGCCTTCTCGCGAAACGACCGTGGCGGGATGACGATCTCAGTAAGCATTCCAATATGACAAATACCCCGAATGGGGGATAGATAAGCCTTCGGAATCCGCTAGGTTGAGATAGGATTTGGAACTGCGAACGATTATGGGAGGCTCCCTCATTCTCGATCAAGTAGCTGGAGATTTGAAATAACTCGAACCTAATCAAGGCCTCACGTGCCCACAAAAATCGCCATTGTTGAAGACAACACCCAGTTGCGGAAACGGTTCATCGAACAGCTTTCGTTCTACAATGATATCAAACTGGTCGATGCGTATGCCACGGGGGAGGCGGCCGTGGCGGGCATCCAAAAATTGGCACCGAGCAAACTTCCTAATATCGTGCTGATGGACATCGCACTTCCTAAAATGTCGGGCATTGAGGTCACGATTGCCCTCAAAGAATTGTTTCCTGAGATTGACGTGCTGATGATTACTGTCTTTGAGGACGAGGCAAGGATCTTTCAGGCGATCCAGGCAGGCGCCTCGGGATATTTGTTAAAAGACGATTCGCCGAACAAAATTGTTGACGCCATTCGAGACCTAGCAAAGGGAGGCGCGCCCATGTCTCAGAGTGTGGCCAGAAAAGTGTTAACCTTTGCCCGCGCCAAGATCGAGACAAGCAGAGAGAACGCATCCCGCTACAACGCATCTCCAGTAGACTTCGAACTCTCCGAGCGTGAGCGAGAACTCCTCGATGGCTTGGTGAAGGGAGGGACTTACAGCTCCCTCGCCAAAATACACTTCATTTCGCCCCACACGGTGAAGACGCACATCAAGAACATCTACAAGAAACTACACGTTCACTCACGAGCCACGGCTGTAAAGGTTGCGTTGGAGAGGAAACTAGTCTAGCAGGCTGCTGAAAAAAAAGAAACGATCCACAAAGAACGCGAAGTGGCACGAATAACCGCCCAATTTCATTCAGGTTTCGTCCGTAGCCTTTCTTTGTGAACTTCGTGGAGAACATTATTTTCGTTTTTCCACAAGCTGCTAGGCCTTTCGCGCCTCATTTCTGACGGCAACGTGCGCACCACGCATCATCGCCATTCCGATCTTGACGACCGAAATACCCCTTCTGGGGTATTGTATTCGAAGTCGAACACCATATGTTTTTCCTATTTCTAAGTGGCCAGCACGCATACAAGAAACCCATTTCACATAAACCAATCGGAGTAAATACCATGCACGCACGACGCATTCCCGTAAGTCTCTGCATCCTTACGTCTTCCATTTTGATCCTCTCACTGATGAGTGGCTGCGCAGCGCTCGGCAATCTTGCCGCCGGAATGATGACCTCGACGACGGCAGATTTATCTGTGTGCGCCGTACAAGGCATGTACATCTCCAACCTCTATCCGCGCGACACAAAGACCGTCGAAATGGATTATGTAAGCGCTGAATGGAAGGAAGGTCGCTCTGGCGTGGCTATCAGTTTCTTCAAACGTGAAGGGTTGGGGTTCTATAAGATCGATGGGACGATCACGATGGATGGAGACACGCTGCAGTATCTTGCGAATGGCGTGTACTCAACATACTTTGACAAGAACGACGGTAAAGCGAAAAAAATCAATATCGCCACGAGCAGCGGACAGAAGGCGGAGTTCACCATTCAAGCGCCGAAGCCCATCAAGCTTGTTTCTGTCAATGGCGCATCGTCCAACGCAACCGTGGACGTTACGAAAGAGATGACGCTCGAGTTTGAGAATGCAGCGAGTGGCAATGCTATGATCCGAGTTTCGATGATCATCAATTCTCTGGGGATTCGTTCGTTCTCCGATATCGGAGTGTTCAAACTGGCAAAGAAACTTACGATTCCGGCCGCTGCGTTCAAAAACACAATGGTGGCAGCAAGCGCTCAAGGTGTTGTTTCGGTCAGTCAGGGTTCGAATTATGTTCTCGTGGAGAGGTTTGATGTCGCCGCGAACCGCATTCCCGGCGTCGGCGCCTCGCAAAATATTTCGATGGGCTGGAGCTGGATGCCGGTCACAGCGACCGGAGAAGTTTCCACAATTCCCGGCTTGAGCGTTGACGGAAAAACCACGAGCGCAAACGGCGAAATGGACTACAGCGCAGGCAAGCCGAACGCCTTCACAGGAAAACCGCTTTCGAAAGGAAAGAAATTCGCCATCACCTCTCTTTCCGTTCGCGGGGTTCTGTATCAACAAGAGACCAGCAGTTCTTCCTCAACCTCAACTGCCGGCAACGTCACCACCACCACCACGACTACGACGACTCGGACGTGGGAGTTTCCCAAAGTACCCGTGGAGTATTGGGACAAACTTCTTGATAACCTCTACGTCGATGTGACAAAACTTCTGAAGGATGAATACGGCATTTCTACCATTCCGATAGAACAAGTTGTCGCGGCGCCCCTCTACAAAGAGTTGGAGGAAATTGAAGATGCCTACACGAAAGTAGAGATTTCTCGAAGCTATAAAGGAACCAAGAACTTGCTGCCGACACGGCTCAGCAACATCGTGAAGTCCATCTCGACGACGTTTGCTTCTGATCGCCCTGACGCGCGGTTGATGCGCGAGCTCGGCGTTGACGGATTAGTTGCGGTCACAGTCGACCTTGCGTTGCCGACCGACCGGAGTGAAGTTACCCTTGCGCCGCGTATGAGCTTTCGGATTACGGGGCTGCCGAACGGATACATCGCCGGGCCGACTATCTATGCCCAAGGCGTTGTAAGCGATGAAAAGGGAGTTCCGTTTGTCGACTCTGAATTCAAGGACATCAACGCGCTCAACAAAATCATTCGCAAGGATGATCTTCTTGCAGCGATGAAAAAGGCGTTGAAAGAACAAGAAGCGAAAGAAAAAGAGTTGGGGTATGAAGCGATTTGGGGCTTACAGTAACAGGCCTCCTTCTTCAGGACAATCGCAACGTGTAACGTTTTAAGATAGTGCACAACGGCTCCAGAGGTATCCCCTCAGGAGCCGTTGCACGGTTTGGGGTTCTTGAAACTCAACGCTCACTCGCGCAATAGCTACATCGTTAACGCGGAACACTTAGCGGTCTTCTAGCATCCGCTTCACATCTGCCGGCAACTCTGCAGTCAGTTCCCACCGCAACAGCGAAGCAGGAATCAATCCCACGGCATTAAATGCATCCATAAATTCTTTCATCCGGAAATTCTTGCCAAGCTGCATCTTGCGGCCAGCAAAAAGCATTTCGATTTGCTTCTTTCCGATCAAGTAGCTTGTGCCGTAGCCGGGCTGTTGCAGGTAGAGATGTTGCTCGCCGCGAACGAGATTTCCTTTCAAACTCAACCAGCCTCGCGGTGTATGTTGCGAGGTGAACTCGGCTGCCTGCTCAATGTTGAATTCTCCGCTGACCATGCGTAAATCGCCAAGCGCGCGCGCCGCGCGTTCGGCCAGCAGAATGTAGATCAACTCCCGTGAGCGAGGTCTGGCGTCGAACATCCCCGACAACATCATCATCTCTTCCCACGCCGTGGCGTGTCCCTCGGTGCGCGTGTTGAAAATATTATAGAGCAATGCCCCGCGGCGAATCGGGTCGGCGTGAGGTTCGTGTTCCATCTGAGCCAGATCGAACCAGTGATAGCCGTGTGTGCGCATCACCTCAAGGTCGCGGTAGTCAACTTCACCGAAGAATTCGCGTGGACCTGGAGAAAATTTTCCAATCTGCACGCGCAACGAGCCTTCCATGTAGTCCTTTACGGTCAAGATATTGTGATCGCTCAGGAATCCCATATACTCTGTGACAGCATCGTTGAATCGCTTGGTGTGTTCTTCTGCACTCGAAACGATTGATTGTTGCGGAAGCGCCTGATTCTTTTCTTCTTCGAGGGCAAGGAATGCATTCGCTCTGGCGAGTTCACCTTCCATCAGCGCCACCTCCTCTTGCCACGTGTAGGGAACGAGCTGAACATTTTTCAGATACCAGTTGTAATTCTGCACGCCGATTCCCGAGCGACTTAGCTTCTGCGGTGCTTGTGCTTCAAGCCAATTGACGAACTTAGCCGTTGCTTCCGTTGCGCGTGCAATACTGGCCCTGAGCGCTTCTGGCGCATCTCCGACGAGCGTTGAGAGTTTTGCCAACTCGGACCCCTGTTCCTTAACGCTGCGTGTTCCATAGGCCCAAAGATCTCTACCGGTTCCGACAAGATTCTTGCGCGCTTGCTGAAGCAATTTCGGAATTGCGCCTATCCGGGCGTCAACCTCTGCCGTACGTTCTGCGTTCAAGGGGAATTTGTCGTTCCAGAATTCAACCGCGCCGTACGCGTGAGGGCCTTCGCGCGCCGGCTGGTCGCTCCGGTCGGAGAAGACGGTCGCGTAAAAGCCGGGATTGTTCGCCCAGGGCCTGAGCACCCGATGGTCGAAGTCGAGGCCGTTCATTTCCGCCCGCACGATGTGCCAATCGACTCGCTGGCTGATTGACCATCCGCTCGTATCAATGGCTACAAGCCGCTGCCGATACGCGGCAAGTTTCTGATGCTGCGCCTTCATCGCCGCCACCGAATAGTCCGGCGCACCGTTGGCAAGCGTTGGCTGCTGAAATGTGCGCCATTCTCTGAAAAAAATGAGCAATTGCGTGTAGCTTGGTTTGGCTGATTGTCTTCGCGCTGCGGCGTGCGTAGCGCCAAGAATCATAAGCGCGAGCACAATTCTCCAGAGGAATTTTTTGTTAACTCTCATCGCCCACCTCCTAGCAGGTTGCGGATAAAGGTTTTCAATTCGTGGGGCAGGCATTCCTGCCTGTCCAAAGCGATTCAAAACGGTCAGACAAGAATGTCTGACCTACTGTGAAGAATGGTTTTTCCGCAAGCTGCCAAACCATTTATCATCGTTCATTGCGTGCGTTTTCCGGTGTCCTGCCTGCCATATGCACGGCGCTGCTTGGGGGATTCATTGACAATTGATCCCTTCACCACCGCCACAATCCTCAATGGTCCGCCGCTCCCGCCGGCGATTTTCATCGGCAACGCGACAAACGTAAAACCGATTGAGGGAAGTTGGTTCGCGTCGTTGAGTCTCTAAGTTCTCCTTTGCCATTGGATTGGATTTCGCTTGGATTGGAAAACGGCGAGGATTCGAATCTCGGAATGGACTTCGTAGAACACCGTGAAGGGAAAACGACGAACAACTCCCCGACGAATCCTACGTGAACTTTTGGAAATGATTCGGGTGTGCGACGAATCCTCTCGATGCCCCCCGTCGATACTCAAAACGAATTCAGCTCCGAGGCCTTTTCGCTGATGTTCGTACCATTCGATTGCCTCGCGGAATTCACTCTCAGCCTCTGGGTGAAACCGAATTGTGAGCACGGCGGGAGGTGATTACGTTTTCAGGAATTCTGCTTTAATCTCTTCCAACGTTCGGCCGCCCGAGGATGCAAACGAACCGGAGCGTCGGTCAAGCTCAGCCCGTTGGTTCGAGGAAAGTTCAAAGGCTTCGTTTTCACGAGCTATGCCGTCCCAGATTTCTTCGACGAGAAGAATTCGTTCGGGAATGGTTAACTTCTGAATCTCGTTTGTGAGCGATTCAGGCATTCTATTCTCCCTTCGTTGGATCAATATAATGAGAATCCCAGAAAGTCGCGCGCATGGTATGCCGGCTACTGCAGCACCGCCACAATCCTCAACGGCCCGCCGCTGCCGCCGGCGATTTTCATCGGCAGAGCAATCACGGTAAAGCCGACCGGGGGAAGTTGGTCAAGGTTGGCGACGTTTTCGAATGCGGGGATGTTCTCGGCGTACAGCGCCACGTGCGATTGAAAATCTTTCGACTGCCCGTAGTCGATGCTCGGCGTGTCGAGTCCAATCGATTTAATTTTTCGATTCTTCACAATCCAGCGAGCTGCGTCGGGATGCAATCCAGGAAAATGAAGCAGCGGCACCGCCGAATCGCCGCGCAAGCGTGTTCCGAGCACTTGTTCTTTGTCAGGCCAGAATTTGCCGTATCCCGTCCGAAGCAAGACGATTTTGCCGTCGATGGTTTGATGGAACTTTTTCTCCCACGCCATCAGATCGTTCGCAGTAATCAGATAGTCCCTGTTGTTCGTGCATTCCTTCGCCGATCAATCGTTCGAGCGGAACTTGGTCCAACGTTTGTCGGCCTTGCGCAAAATGTATCGGGGCATCGATGTGCGTGCCGCCGTGCTCGGGTGTCCAGAACCGATTCGCCGTGTAGAAGTACCCTTTCGGAGTAAATCCCTCAAACCCCTTCTCAAAAACAAAGCCCTTTTCGGTTGGCCAATAGATGGTCGTTGAATCAAATGAATGTGTAAGGTCGAGAAACTTGCCCGTGAGGGGCTGAGGCAACGCAGCGTTTCCGAAAAGAAGTATCAGGAAGAGAATGGAACGGGTCATAGGACCTCCTTCATCGTGTTCGAACGAATATTTTGCAGACTTAAGTCTGCGGCTGCTTCTTCCGTTTCAAAATCTTCTCAATCTGAATCAAATGATTCAGGTCGTGCCCGGCAAACATCTCACTCATTCGCGTGACGTTTTCTTTGCCTCGCTCGGTGTGCATTCCAAAATTTTCCCACATCTCTTTGGGAAGACCTTTGAGCATTCGCAGGTTGTGTTCGCGCAGAATGGTAAACGTGGCAAGCGATTCCTTCGCGTTAGTCTTGCCGTATTCTCCAAAGTCCGCCCACGCATCTTGGTCGAACGCCTGAATCGTTACGCCGTTCTGGCCGAGCGCAAGCCGCACACGGAACCCGAATACGAGCTCGGTATCCGCAAGATGAGCGATGATTTCTGCGACCGACCATTTCTCCGGCTGCAGGCGCTTCTTCAGTTGTGCCGCAGACTTTCCGCGGATGAGTTTGGTCATCGCCTTTGAAGTCGAGGCGAGAATCTTTATGGGCACCTTGCCCTGCTGATAACTGAGAATGCGCGCGATATATTCTTGCGGCGTTTCACTCATCGTGTTGTCCCTTCCGGTTTTTGTTTAGCTGGAGTTTTTTTTCGTGTTGATTGCTTCCGCTCCCGTTCGGGTTCGGCGGGCGCCAAGATTTTTTTTACGCGAACCATTTCTACGGTGTTGCTTTCCACTTTCTCTGCGGTAAATTCGGCTCCGGCCACGCGCAGAGTTTCGCCGACGACGGGAATGTGCCCCAGCTGTTCCACTATGAACCCTCCGATGCTCAAAATATCTTTGGGCGAGAGTTCTTGATTGAGCAGCCGCTCTACATCGTTTGTGGTCAGGCTGCCGTCGAGTAGATATTCTGTTTCGCTGATCTTGGCAACTTCGGGTGGTTCGCGGTCGAATTCATCCTCAATGTTGCCAACCAGTTCTTCGAGCACATTCTCCAGCGTAATAATGCCTGCCGTGCCGCCGTATTCATCCGCCAGAACAACCATGTGATTTTTTTTCCGCTGCATCATTTCCAGCACCTGCTCCAGCGGTGCAGTTTCCGGCAACACGAGCGCATCGCGCATCACCGACTCAAAGCCGAAATCGGGCTTCAGGTGGCGTTCGCTCCGAAAGACATCTTTCGAGTGAACAACGCCGATGATGTTGTCGACATTGTCACGGAACACAGGAAAGCGGGAAAATTTTTGCGTGCGAACGAGTTCAAGATTCTTCTTTGCACCATCGTTCAGCGCCAGCGCAATGATTTCTTTCCGGGGAACCATCGCGTGGCGGGCTTGTTTGCGACGGAAGTCCAGCACATTCAGCACGAGATACTTGCTGGCCGCAGATGCATCCTTATCCGCTGCAACCAAAAGGCGCAACTCTTCCGTCGAGTGAACGGCGTTATGGCGCGCGTCGACTTGGATCCCCAAAAGCCGAAGTAAGCCATTAGATGCGGCGTTCAACACACGAACGACAGGCCCAAACACGGCGTAAAATAGCCTCAGCGGCGACGCGACCCAAAGCACTGTTTGCTTCGCCCGTTGAATAGACATGACTTTCGGCGCCTGTTCGCCGACAATAATATGGAGCGCGGTGATGAGCAAGAATGCAACCCCGAACGAAATCCAGCGAATCGTATCGGGGTTGCTCACGCCGATTGAGCCGAGGTAGGGCTCCAGCAGTGCAGCTGTCATTGGTTCGCCAATCCACCCGAGGGCGAGACTGGCCATTGTGACGCCGAGCTGGCACGCTGAAAGATAGAGGTCGATATGCGCAAGAATCTCTTTGGCAAATCGGGCACGCAAGTTTCCTTTTTCCGCAAGCGGCTGCAATTCAGTTTCGCGCACCTTGACGATGGCGAACTCCGCCGCGACAAAGAATGCATTGAGAAAGACAATGCTCAGGACAACGAATATGTCGAGGAGGATTTCCATTCTTATTGTTACACGCTGCCGAAGGCATCACTTCGTGACAAGCCGCAAAGAACGCAAAGGAAGATCGGGAGAGTCAACCTAAAGAATTATTCGTGGATCTTTTCCGTGAACGCGAAGGAGATTTACCGCTCTATCTATTGATATTAAGTGATCTCTGCGTCTTTGCGTGAGTCAATATAGAGGAAAATGCAGGGGTGGGCAAGGAAGCTACGTCTCCGAAAGACAATCGACTAGTTTTCATTAGCAGCGTTGCAGATTCGCTGCCCTACAGCTTGGGAGATTTTTTCTTGAATTCTATTTCGAGATGCTTTTTTGTTCCAGCGTTTGGTGAATCCGAGTTACTTCCATGAGTGCGGCGGAACCGTACCAAGGATGTAATTCCATGGTCAGACGTCCCGCCTTGATTGCAGGATCGCTTTCGGTCAGCGCCCTTGCCTCTTCAACGGTTCGTAGATTAAAGATGTAGATACCGCGGATGTCAAAATCCTCCATGAATGGACCGGCAACGACTAGCTTCCCCTCCATCGCCATTCTCCCAATGTTTTTCAAATGCGCCGCCTGCAGCGCCGCAGCGGTCGCGGAATCTTGATTCCTGTTCGGTCCCTTCCGCAAGAACGCCATTACGTAGAGCTTCATCCCGTACGTGTCCGCGCCAAGCCGCTCTGCCAATTCAATATTGTATTTCGGGGGGGCCGGTTCCGCCGGTTGTTGTGCAATCGCCGTCACGGAGGCGACCAACAGGCTGGTGAAGAGTTTCGCAATGAATCCTTGTTGAATACTCACGGGTAGCTCCTCGATGAATTGCTATGATGAAACGTACAGTTCAAATGAGAATGTCTGCTTGCCGAAGAATCTCCGGCACGATTTCGTAATTCTTGAACGGGGGCATCAGGTAAGCACCTGCCACAAGCGACTTCGCTTCTCGCAGAAAGTTCACGCTAATCTCCACGCCAACGCTTTGCGCTTTCTCACCCGCGCCGCGGAATTTTTCTCGAATCCAATCGGGAATCTTCATCCCGGGGATTTCATTGTGCAGAAATTCCGCGTGCTTGTAACCCCGCAACGGAAGTAAGCCCAACATAATTGGCCGACGGAAGGGCTCCATTCGCTTTAGTAGCTGTTCGAGTGTCCGCATCTCATAGATCGGCTGGGTGTAGATCACGTGTGCGCCCGCTTCGATCTTTCGCTCCAACTTGTGCATCTCGGCGTCCATGTTATCAGCCTTCGCGTTTACGGCGCACGCGATGAGGAACGAAGTGGGGTGTTCAATCGAGTTGCCCATCAGGTCGCGAGCTTCGTTCATTGATGCCGCCGCACGGATCAGTCCCGACGAATCAATATCAAACACGCTCGTCGCTTGCGGATAATCGCCAATGTTTGTTGGGTCGCCCGTAATAAAGAGCACGTTACGCAATCCAAGTGCGTGCGCGCCTAGTAATTCTGCCTGCACGCCGATCATGTTCCGGTCGCGCGTGGCAAGATGAGTCATCGCCTCGATGCCCGTCTCACGTTGAAGGATGTGCGAGATAGCAATGGAGCTCATCCGGAGACGCGCCCGTGCCCCGTCGGTAATGTTTATTGCATCGATGCCGTGGGTTTTGAGATAACGCGCGCCGTCGATCACTGAGGAGATATCCGTGCCGCGGGGAATATCCAGTTCCACGCTCGTCAGAAATTTCTTGCCAAGGTTTTTGGCGAACAACGAACGCTCGTCGATCTGAGCGTGGGCAGCGGAGGGCGCTTGAACGGCTACCGCTGTTTTGGTTTTTGGTTCGCGGATTTGTAGCTCGGACCCGCCTATTCGAAACTCTTTCAGCACTTCGTGGATCGCGCGGATATGCGCGGGGGTCGAGCCGCAGCAGGCTCCGATTATGGTGACGCCGGCCTGCAGCAACTCGCGTGCGTATTGTGCCAGGTATTCGGGCGAAGTATGATAGAGGGCTCGGCCGTTGAGCAGCGTGGGAATTCCGGCCGAGGGCTGCGCAGACATGTACACGCCGTCTTTGTACATACTGCGGATGATGCTAAACATCCGCTGTGGTCCCACAGTACAGTTGGCGCCAATAACATCCACGCCTTTTCCGATGAGATGTTCAGCGACTTCGATGGGAAACGTTCCCGATAAAATCGCGCCGTCTTCCGGAAATGCCTTCTGCGCAACGATGGGGAGATTGGTAAGCGACTTGGCGGCGTCGATGGCTTCGTCGAGTTCCTGCAGACTGACAAATGTTTCCAGCATCAGCAAGTCAACGCCGGCTTCCACGAGCACGGCAATCTGCTCTTTGAAGACATCGCGCACGTCGCTGCGTTTCAGCTTGCCGACCGGCTCGAGCAGTTTTCCCGTTGGGCCAACCGACCCAGCCACGTAAACGGAATCGCCAGCCGCCGCGCGCGCAATCTCCACGCCGCGACGGTTGATCTCAACGAGCTTATCTTCGTGGTGAAACTGCGCAAGGCGCAAGCGGTTGCCGGAATACGTGTTCGTCTGGATGATTTCGGCGCCCGCTTCGATGTACTCGCGGTGAGCTCGCTCGACGATATCGGGGTTCTTCAGGTTTTGGATTTCGTGCGGCAGCTCCGGATATTCGTACAAATCCAGCAACGTGCCCATTGCGCCGTCGCAGAGGATGGGGCCTTGTTTCAGCCTATTTCGAAAGTCGAATTTCACGTATTCTAAATTTATTAACCGCGAAGAACGCAAAGAGGGCGCAGAGAGAATCCAGCAATGCGATGTTTCTGATTTTGCAGCTTGGGGTAAAAATTCATTTCTGTGCTATGAGGGCCCTCATATCGACGACAATCTCATCCGCCGTCCACTCGTTTCCCTTCACAACGCTGGAAATTTTTCCGTTCTTATCCAGAAGAATCGTTCGCAGCGTGTGGTCTATCAGCCCGCCTTCGCCGGGCGTTGCCATCATGTCGAGCCCATCGAGCAGCGTATGCAGATCGGGTTTGGACATCGTTACAAAATCCCACACAGAAAAGTCGGCGACATAGCCCCTTCCATATTCCTTTAAAACCTTCGGCGTGTCGTGCTCGACGTCGAACGTGGCGGTTACGAGATGCCACTTACCGTTCAGCGCTGACTCGCGTTTGAGTGAGCGCTGGATCGCGGCAAATTGCTGGCTCATCCGGATGCAAAACTCCGGAATGGGGCAGCGGGTGTACACAAGCGTGACCGCAACTGCCCGCCCTTTGAACTCACTGAGTCTGAGGGGTTTGTTTTCCTGGTTCGTCAACCCAATATTGGGCAGTGCATCGCCCGGTTTGAAGAGTCGTTTGAACATCGCATCGACGGCTTGCTGCTGAGAGATTGCCTCGCCCTTTCCCATCACGCGCAATCCTTCGATCCAACTTTCAGTGCGCGAAACCATCAGCGTAGCAGTGATGGAGTCGCCCGGCTGCGCGACATCCAGCAGCGTAGAGTCTTTCACGCGAAAGGGCATTGTCATCGCGGTCATGTAGTTGGGAATTTCCTCGTGGGCGATCAAGATGCGCTTCTTCACCCGGTCGATCCGAACTACTTCCCCCTTTAGAGGGAATGAGGTGTATTCAGTTTCTTTTTTCTCGTCGGATTTATTACACGCCACAACCAACAACAAACCCAGGACGAATACTGTTGCATTTTTCATCTTGAATTTTCAATTATTTTCCCAACACCAGTGCTTCCAAGATCTGCACTGCGTTCGTTGCAGCGCCCTTGCGCACGTTGTCGGAAACGATCCACATGTTGATGCCGCTCTTGACGGTTTCATCTTTTCGGATGCGGCCGACGAACACTTCATCCTTCCCGTCCGAATTTATCGGCATCGGATAGATGTTATTTTTCGGGTCGTCTTGCACCACGACGCCGGGGGCCTTCGAAAGAAGTTTACGCACCTCCGCTGGAGTGCACGGTTTTTCAAATTCCACATTCACAGCCTCGCTGTGACCGCCCACCACCGGCACGCGCACCGCAGTTGCGGTTACAGAGATATGCTCGCCCATAATTTTCGTCGTCTCGTGCATCAACTTCCACTCTTCTTTCGTGTAACCGTCGTCGAAGAAGATATCAATATGCGGCAATGCATTGTATGCAATGGAATGGGGAAATTTCTTATCCACGGGTCGGCCTGCAATCTCATTCTGTAATTGATCGAGTCCACGCTTACCGGCACCGCTCACAGACTGATACGTTGCAACGACGACGCGCTTGATCTTGAACGCATCGTGCAACGGCTTCAGTGCGACGACCAGTTGGATCGTTGAACAATTCGGGTTGGCAATGATTCCTGTGTGCTTGAATATCTGTTTGCGATTAACTTCCGGAACGACGAGCGGCACGTGCGAATCCATCCGGAACGCACTGCTGTTGTCAACGACGACGGTCCCGTGGTTGACCGCCTGCGGGGCGAACTCGAGGCTGACATTCCCCCCGGCAGAAAAGAGCGCGTACTCAATCCCTTTGAATTTTTCCGCCTCAAGTCTGTCTACCCGCAATCGCCTTCCGTGGAATTCCACCTCGTGGCCGACCGAACGGTGTGAAGCGAGAAGGAGAAGCCTGTTCACGGGGAACTTGCGTTCTTCTAGCACACGCACCATTGTCCTGCCGACGAGGCCGGTGGCGCCAACCACTGCTATGTCATGAAGTTTCATAACCCTGCTCTCCACAGAAGATCTGCCACCGAGACGCAGAGGACTCGGAGAAAGATCTTAGAGAATGAATCGCTTAACTCCATCTTTCAATAGTCTGGAGTTGAAATTGATGAGCAATCCAAGTTTATAACTTCCAAGCCTCATGTAACTCAGTATTTGGGCTTCAACGACCGGATCAAATCGTTCCACACGTTTCAGCTCAACAATCACTAAGCCTTCAACAACAAGGTCTACGCGAAAATCGCCGATTGCAATTCCTTTGTAAAAGACAGGAAGTTGTTTCTGTCGTTCAATCTGGACTCCTGCGGATTCGAGCTCAATACATAAAGCAGATTCATAAACTGATTCAAGCAAACCCGGTCCAATTGTGCGATGTACCTCTATTGCACAACCAATAATCTTTTCGCTGATTTTATCCAGTTCCACGCTGTGTTCTCGGTGGCTCTGTGGCTATCGGCTATAACAAGTCCTCAAACGTTTGCCTGGAGCGGATGAGCCGTACGCGGTCTCCGTTCACCAACACCTCTGCAGGTCGCAAGCGAGCATTGTAATTCGATGTATTGACGAAACCGTACGCGCCCGCCGTGAGGATTGCGAGAACATCGCCCTGTCGGGATTTTGTCAGCAACCGATCTTTCGCAAGAAAATCCCCGGTCTCGCAAACGGGACCCACGACATCTACCCGCTCGTGCTCATACGTATCGATGTTTGCGGGTACAATTTGATGATGTGCCTGGTATAAAGCCGGGCGAATCAAATCGTTCATCGCTGCATCCACCACGAGAAATTTTTTCGATCCATTTTCCTTTCGGAATAGAACCTTTGTCAGGAGCAATCCCGCTTCGGCAACAATCGAACGACCCGGCTCAAGCCATAGTGAGCAACCGGTCTGCTGTAATGTAGGAAGAACCGCGGAGACTATCTGCGCTGGGCTGGGAATGAACTCGTGCTGCGGATCTTCTTTCGGAAGCCCTTCGTGAGTGACGGCGTTGAGGTATTTCACTCCAAAACCGCCGCCGAAATCGATGTGCGAGATTTTTATTCCAGCTGTTCTTAACGTTGCGACGAGTTCTGCCACAAACAGTGCAGTCGCGACAAAGGGCTCCTGCTTAATAATTTGCGAACCGATATGCGTGTGCACTCCGATAATATCCAGGTTGGGAAGCGAAGCGGCGAATCGAAACACGTCGAGCGCCTTGGCCGCCTCCACTCCAAACTTGCTTGAGTTCAATCCCGTGGTGATATACGGATGACTCTGCGCGTCGATATCGGGGTTGACGCGGATTGAAACATTGGTCCGTTTGTTCGCCCTTACTGCGGAGAGAGAGAGGAGTTGGAGTTCGGCAGTCGATTCGGCGTTGAAGAAACAAATGTTCTGCTCCAAGGCGTACTCGATCTCATCTTCCCGCTTGCCGACGCCCGCAAATGCAATTTTTTCAGGAGCGAAACCTGCGCGGAGTGCGAGGAACAACTCACCCGCAGAAACAACGTCGGCGCCTGCCCCCTCGTCGACAAGCATCTTCAATATTGACGGATTCGAATTCGCTTTGAGTGCGTAACAAACAAGATTCTCTCCTCCGCCCAATGCCTCTCGAATTGATCGAAAGCTGTCAAGGATTTCGTGTTTGCTGTACACATAGAGTGGCGTGCCGTATTCTTCCGCAAGCTCGGTGAGAAGAACGTCTTCGCAGTAGAAAGTATTTTTAATGTAGCGGATGTGTTTCAAGGCGATGTCTGAAGTGTGGACAGTTGATCTGAGATGTGTGTGTTAAGGTCTTCCAAAATATTTTGACAACGCATCAGCGAGCTTCGCGCCGCCAAACCGAAACGTGTCGACCGAAGGCAACCCGGTCTCCCGTTCAATCTGTTCGGCCGCTTCGTGCGATTCGTCATCGTTCAGTCCGATAGAATTGATGCCGATACCGACCACCTTTGCTTGCTTGAAATGTCTCGTTACCGTCTCGTGCATTTCGATGGTGTACTTCAGGGAAGGAAGCGTGTACCCGTAATCGTCTTTGAGACGTGTCGGCTGGTGGCAGAGAATAAATGCGTCTGGCATCGCCCCGTGGATGAGTCCGAGCGTGACGCCGGAGTAGGCCTGATGCGTCAGCGCCCCTTGGCCCTCGACAAGAATCATCTCGTAACCTTCTTGAACGGACTGGTCGATTTCTTTTTCAATGCATCCGGCCGTATAATCGCTGATGATCGAATCCACCGCTATGCCGCGCGCGCGGATGAGCATCCCTGTTTGTCCGGTGGCGATAAAATCCGACTTCACGCCCCGATGCTGTAATTCCGTGTGCACTTGCAGCATCGTCGTCATTTTGCCGATGTTGCAATCCGTGCCGACCGCCAGCACGACCTTTGCTGTTCGTGTCTTCCAGCTTCCTTTGGGAATGATTTCGGATTCGTGCGGGATTTTTCTGTAATCGGTTATCGTAACACCGTGCTCTTTTGCAACACGGATAAACTCTTTGTCATCCGAAAGAATCGTGTGCAACCCACTGAGAATGTGCAACTTGCTGCGAAATGCAAGATTGATATTCTCTCGCCACTCTTCCGGCAGCCTTCCTCCGGGCGGCGCAATGCCGATCAGCAGATGCGTAGGCTGAAACCGCAATCCCTCGTCAATGTTCCGTACCACGGGGATGTCGCCGCCATAGCCCAAAACTTGCTGGGCCGTCATCCCGGCCTTGGTGCTGTCGATGACCGCCACGACCTGATCGCGCAAATAGATAATGGCTGCGTTTGCAGTCTTCGAGCGGAGCTGGGAGAATTTTCCCTCTGCAAGAATCAAGAGTCGTCTTGGAAGCGAGTTCATCGGTTGCGATACTGAATAGCACTTAAGACACTAAAGCGAAGGTCGCCCCACGGCACATTCTATGCCAGCCCCCGAGAGACCATTGGCGTTACGCCTTCGCGTGTAATTCGAATGATATTTAGGGAAAAAAGGGGTGGAATTCAACGAATACTGAGTGGCGAACGCAGAATGAATCCGAAGCGCTGAATTTAGAGCGAAGCGAACTCACGGACAAGAGAAACAGGTCGTCACCAACGATTAACGAGAAAGGAATACGTGACTGCAATTCCCATCCACCAGCACCAACCCTGCACGATCAAGGGATGTTGTTTCTTCAGATGATGCCAAAGGAACGCAAGCGGCACGAAGAAGGCGACGAACAGAACTGAAACCAGAATCGCAGCACTCCATCCAAACTGCAAACCAAACCAGAATCGAACGTTCGTTGTCGGATTGATTACCCACCCGTAGAGCAGCACGAGATGCACAATGTAGACAAAGAGCGACTCCACCCCGATCGTTGTCAACCATCGAGGCATCCAGAATGATTGATGCGTTTGGACGCGACCGAGATTTTCAAATTTCCATAGTCCGCACAACAATAGTATAAGCAACCCAAGTTTCATGAAGAAATAGTTCGGGCTTGCGGTCCAGAAATTGTGCTGGTCGTAGAGCTGCAGGGGAAGTGTATCCAGCGTGAATCCGCCCACAATCATCACGGCACCCCCCAGAGCAAGTTGACGGACAAATGTTTCTTCGGTCCCTCGTTCTGATGCGCGCAAGAAATGCCAGGCGATGTTCGCTCCCGCAAAAACATATGCAGCATGGGGAAAGATGGGAAACAGCGAACCCTGCTGTCCGTTCAGCGCAGAGGCAACAATAAGCGGGACTGAATTGGAAAAACTGAGATTCCACACAATAGGCGCACCGAACGCGGCAATTGCAAAAAAGACCATCGTCCCTGCAAGGAACACACGTTCTCGCTTTACAATTACTAACCACACTCGCATGGCCAACAATGAGAGGCCGATACATTGCAGTGCGTCGAACGCGAAGAATTGCTTCCATTCGTCCGTCGTTGCGGTCGAGAGAGTTTTTTGAATAGAAAGAAACGGCACGTGTAACGCGTATCCGACGAGCATGAGCATCACCGGACGCCACGCTCGGCGAAAGAATGCGGGGTTGAGGGTGAGGAGTTTCTCCCACCGGCGTTGTGTTGCGATTGCAAAGGTGAAGCCCGCGCCGAACAAAAATCCGGGAGCAGTGAGGCCGTGAAATAATTCGTGAAGTTGAAACGTTCTGCCGAGTTTTGCTACGGGCTCAAGGATTTCACGCAGCACGTGTCCTTCGAGCATGAGAAGGACGATGATGCCTCGATACAGATCAAGAAAAGCGTATCGAGGTTTGTGTGAAGAAGTGTTGGAGACCATCTAGTGGAACATCTAAAGTCTTGGCGAAGAAGAAGTCGCTGAATCTGCGGAGCGCCTCAAAGACCTAAACAACCCCAGCTACGGCATTGATTGCGACAAGGTTGACAATGTCGCTGACGCTACATCCACGCGATAGGTCGTAGGCTGGTTTGCGCAGGCCTTGCACCACGGGACCGATTGCCTCGGCGCCGCCGAGTCGCTGTGCCAGCTTGTAACCGATATTGCCGGCGTTGAGGTCGGGGAAAACGAGCACATTGGCTTTTCCCGCAACGGATGAGCCCGGTGCTTTTCGGTCGCCGACAGAGGGAACGATTGCCGCGTCGAGCTGCAACTCGCCGTCCACGTTCAGCTTCGGCCTCTTCTGCTGGATAATTGCAGTGGCCTTCTGGACTTTTTCCACGAGCGGATGTTCCGCGCTTCCCTTTGTGGAGAATGAGAGCATCGCCACGCGGGGTTCTTCACCCGTCAGTCTTTCGTGATTTTCTGCCGATGCGATGGCGATGTCGGCAAGTTGCTCGGCCGTCGGGTCGGGCACAACCGCGCAATCGGCAAACGTGTAGGTGGAGTACGGAAAGATCATCAAGAAGAAACTGGAAACGACGCTAATCCCTTCTGCGACACCAATGCAATGGATGCCGGCGCGGAGGACGTCACCCGTCGTCGAGAGTGAACCTGCCACGCTCCCATCGGCCATTCCTTCCCGCACCATCATCGCGCCAAAAAAGATGGGCCGTCGGACGATTTGCTGCGCTTCTTCGAACGTCATTCCCTTGGTTTTTCGAAGATTGAAATAGATGTGAGAGAAGTCCGAGAGCTTATCGGACTTTGCGGGGTCAATCAGCCGAATCTTCTCAAGGCTCACGTTGGCCCGTTTCGCAGTTGCCCGGACTTCTTCCTCATCGCCAATGAGCGAGACGCTGGCGATCGACTCGTCGGTCAGCATGCGAGCGGCTTTGATCGCCCGCTCATCCGTCGCGTCTGGAAGAATGATATGCTTCTTCAGTTGCTTGGCTTTGGATTTTATGGATTCGAGGAGCGTGGGCATGGCGGTATTCTCTTTTGTTTGGGCGATTGAAATATACCGAGCCGTTCTCGTGCATTCAACGAGAATGTTCGTGGATAACCAATCGTCTGTAAGGGGAAAGGGAGGGGCCGGAAGCGAAGGCTACGGATTCTCTTGGAAACGAAAATGTGTGAGTTCTATCGAAATGAGAACCGGATCAAATTACTTCTTGGAGTAGGAAATGGAGGCCGCCTTCGCCATACCGGTGATCAAGAGAGCGGTCGCATCGGTGCTCGGAAATTCCCACTCCCGCTTCTTTCCCATGAATGGAATGCTACGATCGGAGGAGGGTTTACCGTAACGGGTTTCAAGTGCCGCCCAAAATTCGTTCAACAGCGATTCGATATTTTCCGGTTGCTTCTTCGTTGCCGCGTCAAACCCAAAGAAAGCGCATTGGATAGATTCAAGCCTCTCAGTGGATTTTGAGAACAGGAGCGTGACACCTACCAGCTTCCCAAACAGTGTGTCCGTGTACATGAATGGTTTGCTGTTTTCAAGACTCTTTGCAAAAGGATTATCATCCTTGGGCATTTCCCGCAGATTCTTCCCAACAAGCAGCCTCTGAACGCTTTTCAGTGAATCGCACCAATTTAATTTTTCGAAAGAGAGATGAGGGTTGGGGATAATTTGCGACAGACAATGATTGGCTGCAAGAAACAAAAGGAAGAAGAAGGTTCTCGATTTCATTACGTTCACCTCAATTCACTCAATGAAAAATTTGCAGATTTTCGTTTTACTCTTGTTCGGGTTTAATACCCCGAAGCTTCTCCCGCCATACTGGATCCCGTACGACGGTACTTCGCAAAGAGGTCCGCCTTTCCCGCTACGGCGGGACGGACACGACAGCTAACGTGGCGTCGCGCTCATTCCATCTTTGCGCGAGCACTAAAGATATCGATCCACCTATTCTCAAGATCGACCGTTACAGAGTCGACCGAGTACGCGCCAAACACTCCCACGCCTCCTCGGATGTTTGTAAAATCCGGCTGGTCGGTTCGGATAGAGGATGGATCCTGGAACCCATTCGCGATGTTGTAGTACGAATATAGATTCTTATCGATTGAATACAACACGATCACGGCTTGGCGGAAGCGTAATGTCGTCCTACTATATCCCAGTTCCGCTTGGTAGAGGGCGTAGACATACGCATCCCGTGTTATCTGGTGCGAAATTGATAAGGAAGGCGAACTTTCTGTAACGCCGCGCCGGACGCTCGGGTACACAGGCACGGGTTCTCCGGTCGTCCAATCGATCCGCATCGGCACTTCGATGCGTCGGAATTGGCCCGGAATTATTTCATAGTCGACAAATAGCCGAACAACATACCCTCGCGCATCGTTGGCAAGGACCAAGCCGATAAAGATATCGGTGTTGGGGAAATTGAGCGGCCTGGTAAAGATGAATGGGTTGGTTACCGTTGGAATTCCGTGGTCAGGAACAAGTACCGATCCGGTTGCCGACCCGCGCGTGGCGGTGTTGACCGATAGTTGATACCGTGTGTTGGGCGTTGGCCGCATCCCGGAAACATAGTACGCGTGAATGAGCGACTTATAGCGAGATGAATCTCTTCGTAGGAGCAACGTGTCTCGCAGCATGATTGTACTGCCGGCTGAACTCAACGTTACGACGGCATCGGTAATCTGGGGATCTTCCGAATTTTCTTTCGGGTCAAATCCGACGGTATTGTACGTCGAAGAGACTCGTACGAACTGGATATCCCGATCACCGCCGAGGATGCCATAGACTACAAGCGTTGGTTCAAATTTTCCCTTGGGAGTGAATTCTTCATTGCACGCCACAAAGGCGATCGCGAGGAGTGCCGGCAAAAAGTTAAACCGCCGAGTCATGAGTCAGTATTCCAAATTCATAGTGAGCGTCGGAAAAAACGTCAACATGTACACGTTGTTCCCGGTCGACCGCTCGAAGTAGAATAAATTTTTTCGGTCATAGATATTCACGATGTGCAAGCCGGCAGTTCCTTTGACGCGCCCGAGCGTAAATCGGTAACTCGCACTCGCATCGAGCCTGTGATACGCCGGCAGCCGCGCCGCATTCTTCGGGCCAAGTTGAATGTAGGGCGAGCCGGGTTCGTTGACGTACGATGTACCGATCGGATCCGAAACCGAAAGGCGGTCATAATATCCTGCCGATTCGGAAAACGGGAAGCCGCTCCCGATTTCCCACCGCAGGCTCACGTCAATATTCTCCGAGGCGTGAACAACGGTGAGCAAGTTCACAGAATGGCGGCGGTCGTACCGGGGAGCATAAGTGAATCCAACATTGTCGATCGTAGCAACGCCGTAGGTGTAAGTCCCATAACAATCAACGGCGGGGATGCCGTAACGGAAAAGAAACTCGATGCCGTACGACGAACCCCCGGCGCCGACATAGTCCGGATCCTGCTGATCGACTTTTTCGCGATTGTAGATCACCAACGAACGGTACTCCTTGTAATAGGCTTGCACGTTCGTCGAAAGCTCCGGCAAGACGCTGCCTTCAATGCCCAGCACATAATGATCGGCCCGCTCGGGCGGAAGCTTCTCGGGCACGGCAATCCATGCGTCGAAAACGGAGATGATATCGTCTTCGTTATTTACCGTTATGATGTTTTGACTAAACTGACCGTACGATGCCTTCGCGCGCCAGCGTTCGCCGAGCGAGTAGCTCGCATTGATTCGCGGCTGGATCGATTGGAGCCCGGTTCCACGCTGAAAGATTGAACCGATGTCGATGTGGAATCCGCCATCGATCTGCCAGAACCCTTGCGTCGTCTGGTAACGAAACCACGACGAGGATTCAACGACGTTGCTCTTCAGTTTGCGACGTACGTCGAAGCGATTGACAAGGTCGTATTCCAACTTGGGAAAACTAAACTCAAACCCAAAGAAATAGAGATCTTTCGTGTCCGTGTAGTATGTCGCATTCGCCCTCAGGCCCGTCTCCTGGATCATTGTTGAGGTCGGCAAGCCGCTCGACCCCGGCTTGTATTCTTTTCGAGCTTCGAACAAATTACCGAAGCCGGAGGCATCGACATAGAGTCGGTCTTGAATGAGTCCTCCGGTAACAAAGCCCAATGCGTGGTTGCGCCAATGATAATCCGGATCCTGAAGACCGGCCCCCAGCATATCGTCGCCGCTGGAGAATCCTTCGAACCCGAAGCGATCGTGCGATTCCTCTTTTTCGATGACGATTTTTCCAAACACATCGTAAAACGATACCGGAACGTCGCGGCGAAGAAATTTTGAAAACGCATCGCTGAACAACGATTTGCGACCGCTGAACATCCAATGGACTTCGCTCGATCCAAAGAGCGGTCCTTCGAGTTGCAGCTTCGTTGAAACAAAATTGATGTTAGCCTTGCCCGCCAACCTTGTGGAGGTACCGTCGCGTGTCGTCATGTTCACGACCGAAGAGAGTCTCCCGCCAAATCCGGGCGGGAAGGCTCCCGTGTACACTTCCGTCGTCTTAATGATATCGGCATCGAAAGTGCTAAAGATGCCGAATGCGTGGTAGGGGTTGTAAATCTTCATCCCGTCCAACAGGATGAGGTTCTGATCTCCCCCGCCGCCGCGAACGTAGAAATGCGAATTGACATCGCTGGTGGAAATTACGCCCGGCAGAATTTGGATGGCGCGAAACACATCTTCCTGCACGGCCACCGGCACGGCGCGGATATCGCGCTGCTCCAGCACGTGGATGCTCGTGTTGATCTCCGTGAGTTCCTTCTTGGTGCGTTCGGTAATCACCACCTCCTGAAACTGCAGCGCCTCCGGCGTCAGAAGAAAATTTGTTGTATTCGATTCTCCGCTGCGGATGAGGACTCTTTTTCCCACTTTGACGTACCCCACCGAGCTGGCCGTCACTTGATACATCCCCGAAGGAATATTGGTGATCAGATAAAAGCCGTTGATATTCGTCGATCCCCCCTTTTGCGTTCCGCCGATAATAATGGAAACGAACGGAACGCGTTCGCCCGTGGTGCTATCCGTAACCACGCCGCGGAGATCTCCACTTTGCGCTCGCACAACAGCGGCCGTGGACCAAAGCAGAAATGGGATGAGGAAGATTCGCTTCACAGTGATTGAAAAGTACATAGAAGTACTTGAACTTGCCCAGGACTTTGGGACACCATGAAGAGACATTATGCTATGTTAGGGGGTCTCCCAATAGCAGTCCCTAATCACAACTGATATGAACTCTGAACCGTTATCTAATCACTGGTAGTCCGGTACTCCGCGTTTGATGAACAGTTCTGATAACACCTACACCACATCTACTGCCTTGATCCGCCGGTTTCACGCTCTCTGAAGCGACAAAATCAACTTCGTGCGTACCTCACCACGCGGCAAGCTTCCTCGACATTGCCCAAGGTACGTGCCATGTTTAACAACCAAGTTTGTTCTTGATCATTAAATTTTTGGTCGTCATCAGACAGAATCCTATCTGAAAATAATGTTGAACATATGATTATGCCAATGGATGATAATCGTTGCGCAAAAGGCAAAATCACCTTTTGCGCAACCAAATTCTCGCTTCTAGATCAGATATTGCAGTCGCCGGCGCACCATCTGACGCATGTGCTTAAGAAACCCGAATCACAATAGCAAGTCCGGAACGCGCACGTGAATACATCACAAACATCCGAGCAGTAAGCGATCGTAGCCTGCTCTTGAGCTTGCATCACACCCATACAGATTGTTGCCAGCACGACAACAACGAAGATGAGACTTAGAAAGCGCTTCATAGCGATACTCCTTTCAGGATGGTTATGGGTTTGTTTTTGAGATAGTGTTTACTATCTCTTGCATATGGTTTCCTTCAAGCAGGCCAATCCACGTCCCCTCAACTTTGCCCAAGGGAGAAATCAGCACCGTGAGGGGAATTATGGAAATTTGATTTTCTTTCTTGAAGTCTTCTCTATTGTCGGTCGTAAAAACCGGATATGTCAACCGATTGAGTGTAGAATAGCTTGCTGACTTTTCCTGATCGTCTAGTGATATTCCCAAAATTTCGATATTCTTTGTGCGGGCTACCTCATGGATGATTTTCCAATTTTGGATGTTCTCTTTACACCACGGACAGGTGGTTGTAAAAAGAAATACGAGTTTTCGTCCTTCGTTATGGATGACGGCGTTCCCTTGAACAGCTTTCAACGCAGGGAGATGAAACGGGTCTCCTACTTTGAGGGCCTCAAAAACGGACAAATTACCGGAACCTTTGAGTTTTTTGTTCTGTGCGGAAAGGACGAATACTTCGGCGGCCAACCCAACAACGGCCATGTGGAGAAAAATAATGTATAAGTTCTTCTTGAAAAGAACAGCGAACGTGTTGATGTTCATGGCGTTTTCCTTTCCCGGTTGGATGACAGCACGACGATAGATATTGTTAGAGCCGGTCTAAAAAACCATGTTTCTGGAGAATTGGGAGTCAACTTGGATTAACGAAGCCCAAGCAATTGTCGAGATCAAGTTCATGTCTGTCGGAGATGAGACGGTAGTACAAGAGTTTCTTGTTATCCCATGGAACAAAGCAAGAACGGCTCCGATATGTTAGGTTTTCTTGTTGCCTGATACGTGTCGTGAAGGATGTCGAACGAAAAACCGAACTGTTTCACCAGCGCAACAGTCTCCGCTTCATTGCTCAAAGACACAGCGTTAAAATTGACTTCAGATCCGTATCGGTGACGGAGTAATTCGAAGTGCAGCAGCTCATTTTGACAACGGGGACAATCCGCGGAGAAAGCCAGTATCGCTGTCGGCTTATCTATTACATCGGGGTAGGAAATCGTGCTCGCTGTTAGCGTCGCGAGTCTTACGTGAGAAATTGTCTGATGCAACGGCAACGGCTCTACCGAAGCCGAGTGCAGCAACAACAGCAAACTCACCGGCAATGTCAGTAAACCGAGCAAGGCAAGCACTGCAACAAACCTACGGCGGAACACGGGATGAAGGCCTCCCAAAGTAATTCGAGGTTATGACGTCAATCAAAAACTTGTGGCAATATAATTTGTAAAGGGTCTCCTGTCAATCGCATGATCATGTGATTTTCAGTATGAGATCGTATGTACCTTCGGCGTAGAGTTTGGAGGATAATTCTGCCATCGAGTGAACTCTCAGTTTCGCATATATGTGTTTACGATGAGTGCGAACCGTGTCTTCGCTCTTGAAAATAGTTCTCGCGATCTTTGCAACGGTATAGCCTTTGAGGCTCAATTGCAAGACTTGCATTTCGGCTGCAGAAAGATCATACGCAACAAGATTCCGTTCACGTTCCTCGAACAACCCGAATAGTTCTTTGGTAAGCTTAGCGTCTATCGGCTGAAAGCCTTCTTGCGCGCTGCGAATAGCCGCGAGGAGTTGTTCAAGAGAGTAACCTTTAACCAAGTAGCCGTCCGCCCCCAGGTTCATTGCCTCGCGCATCGTCGCAACGTCATTGACCACCGTATGCATCAAGATCTTCGTTTCGGGGAAGGCTTCTTTGAGCGGACCAATCAACTGCGTGCCGTTGCACTCTTGCATCTTAATATCCAGCAACACAACAGAAGGCTGAGCGCTCTGATTTGTGAGAGCCTCGTTGAGCGGCTCGAGAGTCGTAAACCCTCTAATGCTTAACTCCGGAATTTCCTCCAACTCTAGCAACAGAGATTGAACAATCAAAGGCTCATCATCCACGATCCATACCGTATTTGGTGTTTCGAATGGAACTTTTTTGTCAACTCCGTTCAATTCGCTCTTCATGGTAACCTCTGGTGAAGGTCCATCGGTTAGGCGTAAACGAAATACCAGAAACGGTGATCGCTTTGGTGGAAGAAACAGCGGTAGCCGGGGGCTGGCTCAACGACTTGGGCAAAAGTGTAGCATATATTCCCATTCTAGTCAAGGAACATAGAACAGCGCCCTTTGCTGACGAACTGTCAAGTGCCGGAACTGCGGCGCGGTGCACTCATCGATTCTTCACGATTAAATGTACTTAATTGCACCAAGCGTACGTTGTTCATCTGACACTTTTTCACTAATATTGTACCCCGAAATGCATAGAAACCTAAAAGTCTATCTTGAAACCTACGGCTGCCAAATGAATGTGGCAGATAGCGAAGTCGTGTTGAGCGTGATGAACGCGGCAGGGTATGACCGTACTGACAATCTGTCGAACGCAGACGTCATTTTTGTTAACACCTGTGCTGTGAGAGAAAATGCGGAAACCCGGATCTACGGACGACTCGGAGATTTTCATCATTTGAAGAAAGAAAATCCCGGCGTCATTGTCGGCGTGCTCGGTTGCATGGCGGAGCGCTTGCGGAAGGATTTGATGGAAACGGAAAGTTACGTCGACCTCGTCGTTGGTCCGGACGAATACCGTAAACTTCCCTCGCTGGTGGAAGGCGCACAGGAAGGCGAACGCGGAATTGCAGTGAAGCTTTCCCGGGTCGAGAATTATGATGACATCGTGCCCTTCCGCGAGGATGGCGTGAGCGCGTGGCTCTCAGTCATGCGCGGATGCGATAAGTTTTGCACGTTCTGCGTTGTGCCCTTCACACGAGGAAGAGAGCGAAGCAGGACTCAACAAAGCATCGTAAACGAAGTCGAGCAACTTTCGCGTCGCGGGTTCAAAGAAGTGACATTGCTAGGACAAAACGTAAATTCCTACAGCGACAGTACTTTTGATTTCGCCGATTTGCTTGCAGCCGTGGCACGCATCGACCGGACGATGCGAATCCGTTTTACCACCTCGCATCCGCAGGACATGTCAGAGAAGTTGATTGAAACAATTGCCGAGCACGAAAACCTTTGCAAGTACATTCATCTGCCGGTGCAGTCGGGCTCCGACCGCATTCTCCAACTGATGAACCGAACGTATTCAGTCGATCACTATTTAAGCTTGGTTGACCGGATCAAGAGGACGATTCCCGGGGTGAGTCTATCTACCGACTTCATCGCGGGGTTCCCAACGGAATCCGATGAGGACCATCAGTTGACACTTGAGATGATCAGACACATCGAGTACGACGGCGCGTTCACATTCAAGTATTCTCCAAGAGAAAATACGAAAGCGTGGGAGATGCACGACGATGTTTCTGAAGAAGTGAAGTCGCAACGACTGAGCGAGATCATCGAAGTTCAGCGAGAGATTTCTTTCAAGAAGAATCAACAGATGGTCGGGCAATCGGTGGAAGTGCTTGTCGAAGGCGATAGCAAGAAATCGACAAGCGAAAACTGTGGCCGTACGGACACGAACAAAACGGTGGTCTTCCCGAAGAATGGCCACGCACTGGGCGACTACGTTTCGGTGAAAATAGAACGGGCAAATTCAGCGACGCTCTTTGGGTCGCACATCTCGAGCAATTGAAGCAACGGAGGTAACAATGAACACTCGAATGACGATCATGGCTCTCTGCGTTGGCGTCTCCTTGGCCTCAGCGCAAACAAGCAATGAACCGAATATTCAGCGACGGCTAGAGATGATCGAAAAAGGTCAGGCCGAAGCCGTGCGGGCAGAGCTTTCCACGTTGATGACCACGTACCAGAATAATCCCGGCGTAATGTATCTTCAAGCCGTGCTCACCACCGACGGGGCTGAAGCAGCCAAGATTTATCAGAGTATTGTAGACAATTTTCCACGGAACGAATGGGGCGACGACGCTCTCTATAAACTGTATCAATATTATTCGGTCATCGGACTGTACAAGACTGCGGAGCAAAAGCTTGTCCAGATAAGACAAGAATATCCCTTTAGTGCATACGCTTCGGAGGCAGACCCTGTTGGCGAGAAAAAACAGCTGCCGAAAGAAGAGAAGCCGGTCAACGTCAAGCCGCAAAGTTCCGTCCAAAAATTTGCGACAGGATTCACGGTGCAGGTCGGTGCGTTTTCGACAATGCAAAACGCAGAAGAACTGAAGTCCCGATTCGAGAAGGAACAATTTACTTCGAATATCTTTACCATCGTTTCCAAAGGGAAGAAGCTGCACAAAGTGTGGGTTGAGGAATTTCAGACGTATGACGAGGCGAAGAAATTTTCTGGCCAAATCAAAACGAAGTTTGGGCTCGCCTCGATCGTTGTTTCAAGATAGAGCCACAATTCAGCGAATACGCGAGTGAACAGGTAATGGAGCGGGAAGAATTTCAACAACGGTTCGGCATCGTCGGCCGTTCGCCGGAGATGCTGGAGATCGTCGACGTGGTGCGGCAGGTAGCGCCGACGGAGATCACCGTGCTGATTACCGGCGAGAGCGGCGTAGGCAAGGAAGTGATTGCCCGTGCCTTACACGGAGCGAGCAAGCGTTCCGCCAAGCCGCTGGTTAACGTCAATTGTGGAGCGATCCCCGAAGGGTTGATCGAAAGCGAATTGTTTGGGCACGAGAAGGGCTCCTTCACAAGCGCCGTCGACATGCGCAAAGGGTATTTTGAAACCGCAGACGGAGGAGCAATCTTCCTTGATGAGATCGGCGAGATGCCGTTTGGTACGCAGGTGAAACTCCTTCGGGTGCTGGAAAGCGGCGAGTATGCCCGTATCGGTTCTTCGACGCCGAAAAAATCTGATGCACGCGTCATTGCAGCGACGAGCAAGACGCTGGAGTATGAAGTCCAGCAGAAACGCTTTCGGCCGGATTTATACTTTCGCCTTCGCTCGGTAAACATTCACGTTCCGCCGTTGAGGAACCGGAAAGAAGACATCCCGCTGCTGGCGGAATATTTTGTCCAAGGTTTTTCGAAGAAGAACAATGTTCCCTTTGCCGGATTTTCGCAAGATGCGCTCGATGCGTTCGTCAATTACAATTGGCCCGGCAACGTGCGCGAGCTGCGGAATGTCATCGAAAGCCTGCTCGTACTGGAAAGCGGCCGACGGATTACGGCAGAGAGCGTTCGCAAACACCTGAAGGACCAAACCATGGTCGTGGCCGAGCGCAACCTTCCCGTTGTCACGAACAAGACCGTGGAGCAAGCTGAACGCGAATTGATCTACCGGGCGCTTGTGGACTTGAAATCAAACATCATCGAATTGCGGGAATTGATCCAACAAAAGAGCGAGACTGCGGTTGCCGAACCGGCGCACGGATCATCAAACGGCAATGGTGCAATCTCCATCGATGAAATGGAACGTCGCATGATAGTCGAAGCATTGGCAAGGCACAACGGGAACAGGCGGAGTGCAGCGAAAGATTTGCACATCAGCGAGCGAACGCTGTACAGAAAAATTCGGGACTTTGGACTGTCGTGAAGCAACGAAAAAGTAAAAATGAAAGAGTAAAAATGAAAATAGGAATGTCTGGAATCTCGGCAGTACGGCATCGAGAAATCCCGAGTGCACATTTTTTTCCATTTTTACTTTTGACTTTTGCATTGGCTGGCTGCACGTACTCATTCAAAGGTGGTTCGGTGCCGCCGCACTTGCGTACGATTGCTATCCCGATCGCGGCCGACCAAAGCGGATTCGGCGACCCAACGCTTCGCGACCTCTTCACACAGGAATTGACGAAGCGATTTCGCAGCGACAATTCGCTGGAGCTTTCGGATCGGAACAATGCAGACTCGATGGTTGAGTGCGTGATCACGGGCGTTAAGGACGTGCCGAACGCTCTCGCGGGCGGAGAACAGGTAACGCAACGACGCCTGACGGTTACCGTGCGGGCAACGTTTCAAGACTTGAAGCTGCGAAAGAAGGTTTGGGAAAAGGATTTTTCCAACTACGGAGATTATGATTCAGGCGCCGGACTGACGAAGCGCGAGGTTGGAATCGAAGAAGCCGTCAGAAAACTCACAGAAGATATTCTCAACGAAACAGTCGCAGGATGGTAAACTCCCCATGCTAACAATCGCATTCTTTTTCTTCCGCCAGGAGGTGGTTCAGAACCCGTGGTACACGGATTTTGTGCTTTACCTCTATTTTATTTCACTGCTGATTTTGTTCGCCTTCGGCGCGCACGGGTTTGTGATGGTCTATCACTACCTGAAGCTTCGAGGCAAGGAAGCAGCGCAACTTCCGCTCACCGATACACCGATGGTGACGGTTCAGTTGCCGATGTACAACGAACTCTACGTTGTTGAACGGCTGATCGGAGCGGTGTGCGCACTCGACTATCCACGCGACCGATTTGAAGTGCAGGTGCTGGACGATTCGACCGACGAGGCGAAAGAATTAACGCTGCAGACTGTGGAAGAATACAGGGCGCTCGGCTACGACATACAATACGTGCATCGCACAGACAGGTCAGGGTTCAAAGCAGGCGCGCTGAAGCACGGGCTGGAAACTGCGAAGGGCGAGTTCATAGCCATCTTCGATGCGGATTTCGTACCGAACAAAGACTTTCTGGAGAAGACGATCCCTTATTTTGCCGATCAGAAGATCGCCGTTGTGCAAACGCGATGGGAACACCTCAACAGCGAGTACTCTTTGCTGACGCGTACGCAGGCATTGGCGCTTGACGGACATTTCGTGATGGAGCAAAACGTCCGCAACAAGAGCGGGTTCTTCATCAATTTCAACGGTACAGGGGGGATTTGGCGCAAGACCGCGATCATTGACGCGGGCAATTGGCAGGCCGACACACTTACCGAGGATCTGGATTTGAGCTACCGGGCTCAACTCCGGGGCTGGAAATTTAAGTACCTCAACGACGTCACTTCACCCGCAGAGCTCCCCGCAGAAGTGAACGCGTTAAAGACCCAGCAATTCCGATGGACAAAAGGGGCGATCGAAACCGCGCGAAAAATTCTGCCCGAACTCTGGCGGTCCAACATTCCGCTGCGCATCAAAATCCATTCGACATTTCACTTGACGAACAATATCGTCTTCCCGTTTATTATTCTTGCGGGCGTGTTGAACGTGCCGCTCCTTTATATCAAGAAGCAAGGTGGTCACGAAACGTACTTTGCGTTGATGTCCGTGTTTGTGTTGGCATTCATCGGTTCGTTCCTCTTCTATATGTTCGCCCAGAAGGAAGTCTACCTGGATTGGCGTAAAAAAATTCTTCTCTTCCCGCTCTTTATGGCAGGCAGCATGGGCTTTGCCGTCAACAACTCGCGAGCGGTGTTTGAAGGGTTGTTCCGGCGCAAGAGCGATTTCATCCGCACGCCCAAGTATGCCATCAAAGGCAAAGAAGATTCGTGGAAAGAGAAAAAATACGTGGCGAAGAAGTTCGACTGGATTGTTGTGGTGGAAGTGGCGCTGGCAATCTATTGCTTCTTTGGCGTAATTTCTTCACTATACTTCTTAGAACTGGCAGCGTTGCCGTTTCAGTTACTGTATTTCAGCGGGTTTGCGTTCGTCTCGTGGCTTTCCATCAAGCACGCCATCGACGCCAAAAAACTACGACACCCATAAGCTTTGGAACAGGTTAGTCAACAGATCGAGCTCCTCGAGAAGAAGGTCCGTGGCGGCAGGTCGCCGTTGTTTGCCCGACTTGCGGGATTGTACCTCGAGAGTGGACGAGTGCAAGACGCATTGCGTGTGTGCGAAGAGGGGCTGGCGAATTATCCATTCTATGCAACAGGTCATTTGATCCGCGGCAAAGCGTTGAGCGTGTTGAAGATGAATGCTGAGGCACGACGCGAGTTCACGTGGGTGCTAGACTATTTGCCCGGCGCCGCCTCCGTAAAAAAATTGCTCGATCAAGTTCCTCCCGGCGACGAGGAAATTCTTCTCACGTTCCCCCCGCCTTCACCAAAAGCAAAACAGGAGATGGGCTTCATCCATCATACGGCTCCTGCATCGCAACATTCACCGTTGTCCAGCGCGCAGCCTCCTTCGAAGACTGAGCCATCATTTGATATTCCGGCCGAGCCTTCGGCTGTGGAAGATTTTACAGCCCAGACATCCGCGAATGAATTCGGAGTTTCTGCAGAGCCACCTGCGGCGGATCCTTTCTCGTCCCAGAAGTTGACAGCCGAGTCCCCCTTCGGCGCAGAGATGACCAACGAAGCTCCCTCTGCGACGGACTTCGGCGGATTCGGCGGGCTTTCAGAAACGCCGCCATCCGTTGCAGCGAGTCCATTCGAACCGCCTGCGACACCAGCCGACGACCCATTCGGTTTTGGCGGAATGAGCTCGACGCCGCCGGAAGCTGCAACGGATCCGTTCGGTTCTCAAACCGCGGAGCCATCTACGTTTGGAAGCTTTGGGGAGCCGAGTGCCGAGCCAACATTTACTCCCGAACCTACTGCGGATCCAGGGTTTTCATTCGGGCCGGCCACATCGGAGGAAGAATCTTTCGAGGCGTACGCGGTGCGAATGCGCGGAGAGTTAACGGGCGAGAATTCGATTTCTCTCGACGAGTTTCTCAATCCTCAATCGCCGCTCGCGCAGGCTGAACCCGAGCCCTCTTCACCGACCATCGAAGAGCTGGCAAATACACTCCAAACCGCAAAGAAGATTACGCCCGTCATTAACTTTGCGACGAGAGCGACGACGACCGCTTCCGAATCCGACACTCCCGCCAGCACCGGCTTCGTCACGCCGACGCTTGCCGAGATCTATGCCAAGCAAGGGTGGTTCGACGATGCCATCAAAGCCTACAAAGCCCTCGCCAACAATAAACCCGCCGACCGCGAACGGTTTATGCAGCGTATTGCAGAATTAGAGGAACAAAAGAAGAACGCGGAAGCGTAAGCGGCATTCGTTTTCAACGTAATCGCATTTCTGATTCTATCCCCGGCAGCAGTCGTTGCCATCTACTTGACATTTCACAAAACCTTCGCTAACTCTTTCTCGGCGACGGAAGGATTGTTTGTTGCATTCCGCTTTTGAGGCCCCATCCCCGCAATCCTCAAGCAGCCGGGCCTCACTTGTGCCCCCACAGAGCGCAAGCTTAACTTCGATTGGTGCCGAGCAATTCGGCATCGCCCCAAATCATCTCATGTTTGGGGAACACGAGTCCCGGAAAAACCGGGACGAGGCAACGCGGACAAATCGAGGCGCTCTCGATGTTCTTCGCCCATTCAGAAAATTCCAGCGGCAAGAAACATAGCTTGAAAGATCATTTGGAGCAGACGGCAAGCCTTGCCCGTTCGTTCGCGCCTTCCGAGAAGTTTGCTTCGTTGTTCTACCTTGCCGGATTACTGCACGATGTGGGAAAGTTTCAGGAGGGGTTTCAAGAATACTTGAAACACGGCAAACCCAGGACACCTCACGCGGGAATCGGAGCTTTTATAGCTAGAGAATTAGCAAGGGCGGCAGCACCTTTGCCTTTTGCAATTAAAGGCCATCATGCGGGAATGCCGGATCAAGAAGAACTTGTTTCTGCTTTTGAAGTTCTTGCAGAGGGGAGCGAGACGAACGAATCAGTTCAGAAACGATTCCGAGAAAGTTTCCCACACATTGAAACTCTTCTGCAAGATGGAACGCAAAATAGTCTTAAAGAAAAATTGCTCGTGGATTGCGCAACACGGTTCTTGTTTAGTGCCCTGACAGATTCAGACTGGTTGGACACCGAACATCATTTCAAGCCAGAACTGTCTGAGGCGCGAACAAAACAGCAATTGAACTATGTCGAGTATATTGCTGCTATCGAAAAACACTTTGGCACGCTCCCTACCCAAGGACAAATCAACGCTCTGAGAACGCAAGCACGAAATGAGTCGGCTTCAATAGCGGCGCAGGCGCTCGGATTCTTCTCCCTCCAACTCCCAACTGGATTAGGCAAGACATTGACCTCCTTGTACTGGGCTTTGCTCCACGCTCGGCATAACAAGCTGAAGCGGATCATCATTGTTTTGCCTTACATCAACATCATCGATCAAACTGCAAAGATTCTGAAAGAGGTTTTTGGCAACGACTCAATTCTCGAACACCACTCCGGTTTCTTGGGAGAAGAATCTGAGAAGGACCATTACGACGAGAACGCGGTCAGTCAGGATCAGGATTTGGCAAAGCGGCTTGCGTGTGAGAATTGGGACGCGCCGATTATCGTAACAACTTCAGTACAATTCTTTGATTCGCTTTTCAGCAATCGGCCATTCAAATGCAGAAAGAATCACAACATCGCAGAATCGGTTGTAATCTTTGATGAAGTTCAAACTCTGCCTAAACAGTACGCCGAACCTGTTGTTGTGATGCTCAAGAATATTGTGGAATTGGCGCGTGTCTCGTTTCTCTTTTGCACAGCTACACAGCCGGCATTTCTCAAGCGAGAGGGGTTTGAGGGATTAGATTCCGTTCAACCGTTGATACCAAAACCCAAAAAGTATTTCAATGTGACGCGGAGAGTGAATTACAAGTTGATGAAGAATCTGAAAGAGGGTTCCGTCGATGAAGTAGTGGAAAAGCTCTCGAAGGAATCTGAGTCGCTTCTTTTCATTGCAAACACAAAGAATGTTGTGCGGGATGTATATCGCCGTGTGGCGGATTTTGGAAACTACGAACAATGCTACCATCTCTCTACCGCAATGTGTCCTCATCACAGGAAGAGGAGTATCGGCGCCATCATTGACGATCTGAAGAATAAACGAAGAATAGCTGTTCTCTCAACTCAGCTGGTCGAGGCGGGAGTCGATTTCGATTTCCCTTGCGTTTATCGAGCACTTGCTCCGCTCGATGCGATTATTCAAGCTGCTGGCCGTTGCAATCGAAACGGAAAACCGAAAAAAGGGCGTGTAGTGTTATTCAACCTCGAACAACAAAAAATGCCGGATAAGACATACAGGGCTGCCGCCGATTTGGCCCTGCGGATGATTAAGGATGATCCAGAGCTTTTGCACAAGGCGGATTCATTTGAGCAGTACTATGAAGCCTTTACAACTCTCTTCGTTGATACCGATAAATACGACATAACAGAAAATCGGAGAAAAGGAAACTTCAAAACTGTCGCGGAGAATTTCAGGCTGATTGATTCACCTACCGTCTCTTTATTCATCAAAGATTACTCGGCAGACAGCAAATCGTTGCTCAAAGAAATTGAGGATGCTCGATTCATCACGAGAGAACATTTCAGACGATTGCAGCAGTTTAGCGTGCAAGTGTATCCAAATTTCTTGAGGGATAACGCCTTGCAGATCGAACATTATCAAAACGAGATACGAATCTGGCTTGGAAAGTATGATGGCAAGGTCGGACTTGCCCCAGAAGATGTTGAGACCGTGTTTTGATTTTTGATGAGTCCGTCATTCCCGCGTATGCGGGAATCTTAACTTGTGGGATGAAAAAACATATTACACGTATGTCCTTGCAAGCAAGAAGAAGGGAGTGTTGTACATCGGAATGACGAACGACTTGGAGCGAAGGATGCACGAGCACCGTAGCGAATCCGTTCCGGGATTTACGCGACGGTATCATGTGAAAAAGCTGGTGTATTATGAAATGCATGAAACTCCGTACGATGCAATCTGCCGGGAGAAGGCAATGAAGAAATGGTACCGAAAATGGAAAGTAGAATTGATTGAAGAAAACAATCCCGAGTGGAGCGATTTATTTCTCTCTGACGGATCGTTTCTTCCTTGCCCTTTGAACGAAAAAGAATAAGATACCCGCTTTCGCGGGTATGACAAAAACATCGAGAGGAGGTCTTATGAAAGCTGGCATTGTTCGCATCAAAGTCTGGGGTGAGTTTGCTTGCTTTACGCGTCCCGACCTCAAAGTAGAACGCATGACTTATCCGTGCATGACTCCTTCAGCGGCTCGCGGGGTTTTGGATTGCATTCTCTGGAAGCCGGAGTTCGCATGGCATGTTCACACGATCAGCGTTTTGAAACCGGTGAAGTTCCATTCTGTGAAGCGAAACGAGATCAATGCTTTACAGGGGAAAAATCCCATCATCATCGAAGAAAGTCGCACGCAGCGAAATAGCATTATCCTCAAAGATGTGGCATACATCATTGTAGCCTCTGTTTACCAACCGAAGGTCGATGAAAAGAATCCGCCGAAGAAATACGTGGAGATGTTTAATCGGAGGGCAAGAAAGGGACAATGCTGGCGTCGCCCGTTTTTCGGGACGCGCGAGTTTGCCGCTGAGTTTGGTCCGGCGAGTGAAACAGACGTGCCGATTAAGGAAGAGATTCCCATCGGCAGCATGTTTCTTGACATGTGGTATGACGAGAATGGTGTTCCGACGCCCAAGTTCTTCTATGACGTAGCGGTTAGAAGCGGTGTGTTAGATTGCAGCAAGGAGTACGAGCAAATGCTGACGAGCAAACATATCCAAGGCGAGATTGCTTCCTATCCAAGACAGTTGATACACGAATTCAATCTTGTCGAGGAAGCGAGCGAGAAGGAGGAGTTATGATTCAAGAACTTGTATCTCTGTCAGAAAGGCTGAGAGAAAAGAAGTTTGTGCATTACATACACGACGCCCTCGATAATGTCCCTGTTTTAATTACGTGTGAGATTGATCGAGAAGGGAAATTCAAACAATTCATCGTGGCCGAAGAGAAGAAGGATTCGATTGCAGAAGCATTGACTTCAAAGAAAGGAAAGGCGCGTCTCCTTGTAGACAAACCGGAAGAAGTGCTCGAGTTTGGTGAAAAAGCGAAGGGTAAACACAAGCTTTTCATGGTGAAGTTAAAGGAATACGTGGAGATCAAAACACTTGCTCCAGTGATTGGTTTCTACGGAACTAACAAAACTAATGGTGTTAATAACGCCCGAAAAGCCTTCCCAAAGCAGGTCGAGGAGAAATCCCGGACCGGCAACATCGCTTTCAAGTTAACTAACGATAACAAATGGATTCACGATGCACCAGAGATTCGTAAAGCCATCGTTGAGAACTACAAGAAGAAGCTGAAAGAGCTAAAGACCTCTCGGTTTCCAGTCTGTTCTATGTGTGGTTCATCAGAGTATCCTGTGACAGATAAATTTCCGCATGGAATGATCAAACGAGTTCCCGACGGGCAATCCTCCGGTTGTGCCTTGGTTTCATATAATGAAAAAGCATTCGAATCGTACAGATTGGAGGGGAACGAAAACGCCTCGATCTGCACGCACTGTGCCAAGGCGTATGTTGAAGCTCTAAACTGGCTTCTTTCGAATGGCACGCCACGAAAAAATGAGAGAGGGAAAGAATATTTTGAATATAGCAATCGAAAGAAAATTTCTGAGGATACAGCCGTTGCTTTCTGGTTGCGCGACTCTATTGCAAGCGAAGAACTCGATTGGTTGGAAGAGCCCGATGAAGGTAAAATTAGAGAGATGATACGTTCGGTCGAGTCTGGCCAAGCTGCGCTCGCAAAGAAGACAAAGACCGACACATTTTATGCAATCACGCTCAGCGGTGCAGCGGCGCGTATCGCCATCCGTGATTGGATCGAAACAAGTCTTTCCAACCTGCGCGCCAATCTGGCCCGATGGTTTGAAGATATTTCAATTGGAGAGTACGACAAGGACAAAAAAGAAGTTGTTACGCAGTTCTCTCGATTCTGGAGTCTTGTCTCAAGCGCCAAAAGCAAAGGTGGAAAAGATGTGCAACACGGAAGAATAGGCGCTGCACTTTGGAAATGTGCTGTGTTGGATGCCGCACCACCACTGTGGCTGCTTGGCGCCATATTAAATCGTATCAGAGCAGAACAGGGGAACACGACCACCGAGCGAATAGCACTTTTAAAGCTCTATATGAATAGAAGAACCAACCACAAAGGAGGAATGATCTATATGGCAACACTCGATCAATCAAACAACAACATTGCCTACATCTGCGGAAGATTGTTTGCGGTGCTGGAATCTGCGCAGTACCACGCATCTGGTGGCAATCTCAATGCGGGGATAAGGGAGCGCTTCTTCTCGTTTGCATCAACCATGCCTTCCACAGCATTTGGCAGATTGATGAAGCTTTCACAGCATCATTTGTCCAAGATACGAGGAGAAAAACCAGGCCTTGCGGTGAACCTTGACAAAAAAATTCAGGAATTGATGGGCCAAGTCGAAGGCACGCGATTCCCTGTTGCATTCTCGCTCGAAGATCAAGCAAGCTTTGCCATTGGTTACTACCACCAGCGACAAAACGATTTTGCAGGTAAACAAACCAACAAGGAGGAATAAACCATGTCTAACGAAATCAAAAACCGGCACGATTTTGTATTCCTGTACGACGTGAAAGACGGAAACCCAAACGGCGATCCCGACCAGGATAATCTTCCGCGTGTTGACGCGGAAAATCAAGAAGGACTTGTGACTGATGTGTGTATCAAACGAAAGGTGCGAAACTATGTGGAGTTGAAATTCGACAAAGGAACGGACTCGGAAAAGAAGACACATGCAATCTTCATTCGACAAGGGAATGTTCTAGCAACGATCATAGACAGCGCAAAAGGGTCGGAAATAAAAGACCGACAAGAAACGCTATGTAAACAGTATTGGGATATCAGAACGTTTGGTGGCGTACTAAGTGTAGGGGAAAAGGGCGCGGGAACGGTAAGGGGTCCCGTGCAATTTACTTTTTCTCGTTCGGAGGATCGAATTTTTCAAGCGGAGCATTCGATCACACGCCAAGCGGTTACGACCGAGGAAGAAGCAAAGAAACAAGAGAAACGCGAATTTGCTTCCACAATGGGGCGCAAGTCGACGGTTCCCTATGGACTTTACAGAATGCACGGGTTTGTGTCAGCGGTGGATGCGGCAAAATCTGGTTTTTCCGAAGATGATTTGAACTTGCTTTGGGAAGCATTGTTGAATGCATTTGAGCACGACCGTTCTGCCGCGCGAGGAGAAATGAATCCACGCAAGCTCATTGTGTTCAAGCACGACAGCCATCTTGGCAATGCACGAGCTGGTGAATTGTTTGAAACAGTCGTGGTGAAGAGGAAACCGGAAGTTGAATTGCCTCGGGCGTGGAATGATTACGAATTGACTGTGCCCACAAAAGGTAGTCTGCCAAAGGGTGTGACATTGTTGGAGAAGCTTTAGGGAAGAGTAAGATTCCCGCTTTCGCGGGAATGACAACGAGAGAAGAGATGTTTGCCGAAGACGACTTCATACAACTCAGCGCACTTCAGCATTACGTGTTTTGCCCGCGGCAATGCGCGTTGATACACGTGGAAGGCCTATGGCAGGAGAATGTTTATACCGTCAAAGGGGAAATCCTCCACGAGAAGGTTGATACCGACACGTATGAAACGCGCGGAACGCTGAGAACGGTGCGCGGGCTGCGAATTCATTCGTTGCGTCTCGGACTTGCCGGAAGAGCCGATGTGGTGGAGTTCCGTCAAGCGAAAGATGGATCAGGTGCGGAGGAAGTAATGCCGGTCGAATTCAAAGTGGGACAGCCGAAGGAAGATGTGAGCGACAAAGTGCAGCTCTGCGCACAAGCATTGTGTTTGGAGGAAATGCTGAACACAAACATTGCACGGGGCACGTTCTTTTACGGACGCATCCGTCGGCGTGTGCAGGTGGAGATCGACGGGGAACTCCGGAAACAAACAGAGGAGATCATTGCAGCCGTGCACGATCTTGTCTCACGCAAACACGTTCCCACCGCACGGTATATGGAAAAATGTAAGCGGTGCTCGCTCGAAGATATTTGTCAACCCAAGGCGATGAATGAACGGAAGCTCGGTCAGTATATGAAGGAATTGTACACTCAATGAAGAAGCATCTCAACACGCTTTACATTACGTCGGAGGATGCGTACGTGCGCAAAGAGCGGGAAACCTTTGTGGTGGAGGTGAACAATGCGAAAGTGTTTCAGGCGCCGATTCATTCGATTGAAAACATCGTGTGCTTCGGGTTCAAGCCGCTCTCGCCGGCGCTGATGGCCTTTTGCGCGGAGAGTAATGTCGGCATCAGTTACCTGTCTGAGAACGGAAAATTTTTGGCCCGTGTTCAAGGGGCACAGCAAGGAAATGTTCTGCTGAGAAAAGCGCAGTATGCCTACGCCGACAATGAACTGCAATCGTTGAAAATTGCGAGACCGATCATCGCGGCAAAGGTGGCGAACTATCGCAGTTTGCTGCAGAGGCATCAGCGCAATCATCCGGACGATTGCCCTGATTCCGTTGCGTCAGCCGCTTCGACGATGGGAAACCGATTGGCCGACATACAAAAATCAATCACATTGGATGAACTTCGCGGCCACGAAGGAGAATGTGCTAACGTGTATTTTGGCGTTTTTGGATCTTTGATCACTGCGCAACAGGAAGACTTTACGTTCACACAGAGGTCGAGGAGGCCGCCCCTAGACCCCGCGAATGCGTTGTTATCATTCTTGTACGCGATTTTGGCGAACGATGTTCGCTCTGCGCTCGAGACAACGGGGTTGGATCCGCAGGTTGGGTTTCTTCATCAAGTAAGGTCCGGCAGGCCGAGCCTTGCGCTCGATATTATGGAAGAGTTTCGCGCGTACCTTGGCGACCGCATCATGCTGAATCTCGTCAACCTGAAACAGGTCACGAAAAAGGATTTTGAAATCCGCGAATCGGGAGAGGTGCGAATGTCCGACGATGCACGGAAAACTCTGCTAACGGCGTATCAAAAACGGAAGCAGGAAGAAATCACGCACCCGTTTCTTGGCGAGAAGATGACGGTCGGATTGCTCCCGCACGTGCAGGCGCAGTTACTTGCGCGATATATCCGCGGAGATATTCCGGAGTATCCGCCGTTCTATCTGAAGTAAAGCGCCTATGATGGTGATCGTGAGTTATGATGTTTCAACAAAAACGCCGAGCGGGGTGACAAGGTTGCGAAAGATGTCGGAGATCTGTCTCGATTACGGATTGCGAGTACAGAATTCGGTGTACGAGTGCAATGTTGATCCGGCGCAATGGGAGAGTTTGAAAGACCGGTTGCTTTCGATCATCAAGAAGGAAGAAGACAGTTTGCGCTTCTATTTTCTCGGGTCGAATTGGAGACGAAGGGTTGAGCATCACGGCACGGGAGAAATAAAAGACATACAGGACACGATGATAATATGAGTTTGAGTAATGAAACGACTCGCGATTTGTAGTCGCGCTAATCGAAGCGAACAGAAAAATACCGGGAGCTTAGCGGTGGGGAAAAATCGAAGGAATCCCGCGATTTTTAAGATTGAGAGTGAAAGCATGGGAAATTTTTGCTGCGGTTCGCGCACGATAGCAGTAAAATGTTGAAACTATTGTTGATTTAAGTGTCACAGTCGCGCCCCGCGCGGGCGCGTGGATTGAAACGTCGGCATAGGTGATCTTATCGCCCTGCTCGTCGGGTCGCGCCCCGCGCGGGCGCGTGGATTGTAACGTCGTGAACC
>Ga0315281_10000486_pt1 | contig 55143 bp, 52 predicted proteins | sample YL17G07_0_MG_FD_204540 | JGI IMG/M metagenome (GOLD analysis project Ga0315281, IMG submission 204540) | Sediment microbial communities from Yellowstone Lake, YNP, Wyoming, USA - YL17G07_0 | ecosystem: Environmental > Aquatic > Freshwater > Lake > Sediment | place: USA: Wyoming | collected...
CGCCGCGCAAACGCAGCGCCGTTGTAATCGCTTTTGGGACATGATGATCCATGTAAAGCGAAACCGTCATTAGACCAATCCCTTGCTTTTCAAGCGTCTCGCCAAAGGCGATTCGGGCATGGCGTCTCTAATGCGGTCAACTTTGCGGACGCGCCCTTCAATATCCGCGTCTAACGCTTCGCGGTGATCCCAGTAATACGCCAGCGCGGAGTAAATTTGCCCAAACGTTAAATAAGGGAACTGTTCGCGCAGTTCCTCCGCGCTCCAACCATAAGCCGCCTGCGCTAGGACGAGTTCGACCACCTTCATGGTCGTCCCCGCAATTACTGGCGCGCGCGAGTCGTTTAGGACAATATGTTCATAACGAGTTTCTGCAAGCATGGTCTTTCTCCTGTCTTAATCATATTCCGATTTTGGATTTACGATTTTAGATTTACGATTGCGGGGGGATTATAACTGATGGAGGTCAGGTATAATTATTTTAACGAGGTGAATGATGACTGAGATAGAACAAACCATCATGTTAGAAATTTCCACATTGCCAGAAACCCGTCACGCAGACGTGTTGGCTTTTATTCGCTACCTAAAATTGAGCGTTCCAACGGAACAGAAAAAACTAGAAGAACGCTTCGATAAAGCCTTGAAGTCCATCCGCGCGCGGGCGGAGGAAATGAATATCACCGACGAAGATATATAGAGGTTAAGATAATGATTTTGAAAATCTTCCACCGAAAATAGCCGCAAAACAAGGCGTTTTGGCTGGTTTAAATTCCAAATATTTATCTTAATGTCTATAGAAGCCGAAATTCGCGCCGTGCGAGAAGGACTTGCTAGAAGTCGGCTCTTTCATGGAAATTCCCATCATTGCGGCGCGGGAGTTTGTTGATTTGTTGAAGATGACATAATCGCCAGATGTCTGCACGACAAACAGAAGGATTGGAGTTTGAGGATGATGGATTGGAAGGAGGAGTTTGGCATGGGGTAATTGGGTAATTGGTAATTATGGATTGGGGATTTGTGCGGGGGGATTATAACTTATGGAGAATGAAAAACGCCCCATTCCCTTTGCAAGAACAAAGGGAATGGGGCGCGTGTTTGTTGGATAAAATTTACTGAAATCTTTCTATTTGATATATTGACGTATATCTAAAACTTTGAGGCGGAAAAAAACCTTTTACTTCTTTTTGCATATCTGCTAAATAAATTGGCTTTGGCAAAAGCCAAATATCTTTTATAAAAATTGCCACGCCTTTTTCCACGCCTTGAAAATAATTGTAAAAGTCTTTCCGTTCAATACCCGCGCAATCTCTCACGCTTCTCCACAATGTAGGCAATCTCTTTTCCATGATTGAAGAAACAGTAAAAGCACCCATTAGGGCTTTTACTGGAGACGATACGTAAACAAAAATTAAATCCCCTGATTGAAGGCTTTTTGGCTTAACCCTTCGGAGTTCAACTTTTTTTGTTCCGTCAAAGATTTTTTTAGCGTACTGTGGGCGAATAGACATCAAAACAGAAGTGTTAGCCATTATTATCCTTTCATACCCATATTATACAGCGTCAAGAAGCGCTCTTTGTCAATTAAAAAAGGGGTTATGGGATTGAAGTTTTGCCCTTTATCCTTCCAAATTTTTTGCATTTGAGAAAAATGAATTGGCGATTTAAACATTTCAGTTTTAGAAAACTTGAATGCCATAATATCTTTATCTAAATCGCCTTTTGCAACGCCATGATATACGTCTTTCCATTTGTAAATCCCCAAATTTTTATATTTAGAAAATAAAGGTTTAGGTTTGCCAATTTCTACGTCATCCAAATAAGAACATGCTTTTAAATACATAGAGCCTTGATACTTATTATCCCCTGAACTGACATACCATAAAATACGACCAGGCGCGGACAGCACTTTAGGAACGCTTGAACGATAGTAAATGTTTTCGGCATTCAAAATCAATGCAGATTCGCCGCCAAACAAATCTTGTGAAGCAATATCTACATCAAACAGATGCATAGCCCATTCTGGTCTTATTGGAGCAATAAAAACAGGCAAGTCAATATTTTTTATTTTCAAAGGCCGCAAAGATTTTTCGATTTCTAATAAAATGGATTGTGTTGGCGTAGATTGCAGAACCGAAATAATGTCGCTGAAATACTGGCTTACATAATCTGGGTAATTAAAATTAGACAATTGAGCGGGCGAACCAACAATATCAATTGCGCCTTGTAAAGCAACTTTAGCCCAGCCGTCTTGAATTTTGAAAAAACCACATTCCAAAAGCGCGGCAATGACCTTTGGCGACAAGTATTCATCGCTTATTTTCACGACAGTTCTATTTTCGGCGGAAGCAGTCAATACAATATTATTTGCCAAATATTTTGCGACATACTGACATATTTGAGATTGTCCAACTCTAAAAATCGGAACGATTATTTGATTGTCAAATTGCCTCGAGTAAGAAATCAAACCATGTTCTTCGCCTTGAGTGTCCATCACGACAAAAGTCTCTATATTTGAAGCATTACTTAAAATCATTTGAAGTTTTTTATTCAACGCTCTTTTTGTCTCGCCTTGATACGGTAAAAATTTCTCTACCAATCTTTCGCTTTGTTGGCTGTGCACTTTTTCAATATGGATTTGGGAACCAGCCAAGCGAGAAGGAGAATAATCAGACCCTCTTAGCAGTTCGTCTTGCATTAATACTAAGTCAGATGGTCGTAATATTTGGATGCCAAATTTTTCATAAACATCCTCTGCTCTGCTCAACATAGGCTCGTCACGCGTCACAAAAAACGGAATTTCAGCTGAAATAGCGTAAGACAATTGCCGCAAATCTGACTCGTCGCTTGTTGTCAGATTTGCTGGAAATAATGGGCGCAATTCACTTTGAATTATTTGAAATTTATCTTGTGAAGCCTTTGCATCAACCATAATGAAAGAACTTGAAAATTTCCTAGCCGATTCTCTTTTATCTTTGTCCTTATTCCTGTTAATTTCATTAAGCATTTCAGGCGTAATGCATAAATCAACATCTAACCATGGTTCAAGCAACGGCAAAGACTCTTCGTGTTCTTGAATTTCTGGGTTTTGAATTTGATAGAAGACATTTGCGTCAATAACAACTTTGACATTGTCGCTTTCATTTTGCAAAGCCGCATATGAAAACAACGAAGGATGAGAGTATTCATATTTCCATATAGTTAATCGGGTTTCTTTTTTGCCGCGTCCGTTCATTTCCCCCATAGCTACAAATTCTAATTTTGGCCATATTTTGTTGGCAGAATAGTCAACACGACAACGCACTCGAATTCCTAAATAACCTTCTTGGGTTATTTTTTTTAATTCAGCGAATAACAACTTTGTAATTCCTTGCCCCCTACACCATGATGCAATACACAAATGAACTATTGAAACGAGCATTTTTCGACGAGAAGTACTATAAAGTAAATACCCAACTAAATTTCCTGTGATTTCGTCAATCGCAACAAGTATCCATTTTTTACTAGCACTTTCTTTATAAGCTTCTTTTGGAAACAATCCTAATGTACTTTTATTGGCATCGCCCAAGGCAATAACCTCTTTGAGGTATTTAGAATTATGGTCTATTTGAATAATTTTGATTTTCATAACCACCTTCTATATGATTTAAAAGTTTTTGAGGGGGCGTTTGGCTTCGGACATGATGTTTCCCCGTGATTATACGCGATGTTCTCAATGAAGAAATACGGATGAACGGATTTAAGCGGATTTTGTCGGCTTGCGTTCGCTTGTCTGCTTGGGAGTCTGTTGATGAAATTTGCGTCGTCATTGGTCAGGCGGGAGTAGAGGGGCTTGACGGAGTCGCTTGTCCGCTGTGGGCGTGGCAGAGGAAAACTTTGAGTGGGCGTTTGGGCGTCGCGCTGAGTTTATCGAAGTGTTCGGGCATGATGTTTCCCCGTGATTATACGCGATGTTTTTCAACGGATTGGGAACGGATGAACGGATTTTGTCGGCTTGTGTTCGCTTGTCCGCTTGGGAGTTTGTTAATGAAATTTGCGCCGTCGTTGGTCAGGATGCAGAATTTGGGTTACTTGCCAAACTCAGAAAGTATCCTCTTTATTTTTGCGGATGAAATATCGGATTGTTCGGTCTTGGAGTAAATCGTTACGAGAATAACAGCGGTTGCCGTTTTCAGGTAATAAATTGCGCGATAACCGCCGCTTTTGCCGCGCAAAACGTCGCTGTTGCGAATGCGAACTTTGAAAATTGTGTAACCTGTCCCCTGCACTTGCTCGCCGACAAATTCCCCGCGTTGGATTTGGTCAATTATGGGCTGAACGTCGGAACGAATATGCGGGTACTTTTTTGCCAATCCGCGCAAGTTGCGCTTAAATTCTGGTGTAAAGGCAATTTCAATTTTGGGCTTAGGCGGCATTGATTCCGTCCCATAATTGGTCTATTGGGAGAACTTCATCTTTCAACGCTTCTTCCCAACCTTGACGAAAACTTAACTCAGCGGGTTTCAACGTCACCGTTTCGCGGAACAAGCGTACTATCTCTAATAACGTGGGCAAATATTCGTCAGGCGTTTTGTGGATTTCTTGAGAGATTTTCTCTGCGTAAATTGTGGGGTAAGTGTTCATTAGGTTTTCTCCTGAACTATACCGTTATTATAACGCTCAACTTTGGAGAAGAATGAGTTTTGCTTTGTTGAGCCATGTATCCGCTATCATTGGTCAGGCGGGAGTGGAGGGATTTGGCGGAGCCGCTTGTCCGCTGTGAGCGTGGCAGAGGAAAACTTTGAGGGGACGTTTTGGCGTCGCGCTGAGTTTATCGAAGTGTTCGGGCATGATGTTTCCCCGTGATTATACGCGATGTTTTCAACGGACTCTGTCGCGGATTCACGGGTTTGAGCGGATGCGTCCGATTAAGGTTATCCGCCGCGCTCAACGATTGAAGTCGCCCTCCAACAAACGCAACGTCGCGAGTTCCATATTCTAGTTAAGAGATTCAAACTCAGCGTTGCGTTTCATCGCGCGGTTAAGTAAAAGAAATCGCGCGGGTTTGGCGCCAAGTACAAGCGCGGCTTGTAAATCATTTGGTTAAGCAGGGGCGAAGCCGTCAGGGTAAAACCGTCAGCATCGAGTTGGTAAGTCAAGAAATGCGTATACGGCTGGTGGATGTCCAATTGCATGGCGTTGTAGGCTCCCGCTTGTTGCAAAGCCTGCGCCAACGTTTCCGCCGACGTTCCATTTCCCACCGCGTAAATCAGGTAGCGAGCGTCAAACGTGAGACCTAATCCCGTTCGCCAAGTAATATCCTCATTGTTGGTGAAGCCCCATACCTTGCCTGCGCTGACAGTATAGAGCATTGGATTGATTTGACCGAGTTGAACTAAAGGCGCGCAATTCTGCCGGAACGCAATTAAATCCAGCGAAGCGTTTATGTCCGTCGCCCAGACGCCAATTTTAAGGCTGCCGTTTCGATAAAACGCAATTGTGGAAAGTCCCGGTTTCGGGTTGCGCAACGTTACGCCAGCCGCCATCATCCCAAACTGACCGTGAACGTTTTTGAAACCGCCGTTAAAAGCCGCAATCAGACGCGCTTGATCTACGCTCGGCACCATGCCAAGTTTTGAAATTACTTGAACGATCTGCTCTGGATGCGGCGGTTCAAGAACGCCCGGCATGATGTGCAGCTGAAGTTTTGAAAGGTCAATTCGCACCAAGGCAATCCCCGCATAGGAGCGTTGAGTGTCTAATTGAAGCATCGTTCGCGCCAAAACGGGCTGACCGTTCACGCTCTGACCGTACGCTTGCCATCCAATTTGAGGCGGGTCAGAGACAACGGCGTCCGACGGAATTGGAGTGTTTTGCGCAACTGTCGGAGCGAGGGGCGGAGGCGGAGTAGCCTCGTTTTTTGGAGCGGCGGGTAGAAAAGACGTCGGTGTAAACGTCGGCGGAACAAACGAGGCGCTGGTCGGCGCAATCAAGTTTGGGGACGGACTAGATAATGCGATTTGAACCTGCCCGCCGTCGAATTCGGAGCGCAGGTAATTGAGTCCATCCTGAAGTTGAAAAGAGACGCTTTCCAGATTCGCCACCGCCTCAGGTCCAATGACGGCGAGCAATCCATCCGCCAGTTCCGCGCTTATATCTGGAAAAACAATTGGCGCAACAGCCAGAACGACGATTGTCGCCGTCGCTAATGTCAGGATGAAAGCCAGAAGCGTCAACCATAAGTTTGGTCGAGCGCGCGCTGGTTTCTTATTTTTTATTCTAACTAAATTAGCTTGAGATTGAATCATTGATTAATTGTCGGCGAAATATTTTGGCTCGTGTTACGCATGACTATTTTGCGCTTTTTTCACTCAAGCGTCCCGTTGAATTTATTCATCGCCGCGTTCAAGCCTTTGACGACAAACTCAAGCGCGGCGGCGGCGGCGCGGTCTAAGACTTCGGGGAGGAGGTTTTGGTCGTCTTTGGAGAAGTCTTGCAAAACATAGTCTTTTGCCTCCATGCGTCCGGGCGGACGTCCGATTCCCAAACGCAGGCGCGGAAAATCTTTTGTGCCGAGATGTTCAATGGCGGACGCCATGCCGCGCTGTCCGCCGGGTCCGCCGCTGGGACGGATGCGAATTGTCCCGAAGGGCAGATCAAGATCATCGTGCGCGACGATTAAATTTTCAATGGGAATTTTGTAGAAATGCAAAAGTCCCTGCGCCGATTGCCCCGATAGATTCATATACGTCTGCGGTTTGGCGAGGATGATTTTGCGCTCTTGATGCAACGCGGAGGTCACAATCGCTTTCGCTTGAACTTTCATCCCCTGCGCATTGAGACGCGCGGCAAGACAATCAATCAACATGAAGCCAATGTTGTGACGGGTATTTTTGTATTCGCGGCCAGGGTTGCCGAGTCCGATGATGAGAAAGGTGGTGATCATTAGTTTTTGCGGAGGCGGAGAAGGAGAGAGAAGAGGGCGAAAACGACCAACGCGATGAAGCCGCCGCGCGCGAGGTTTGCATAGATTGAGGCTGAAGTCACCGAGACGGGGTTGGCAGGTAAAGGTTCAGGGGAGGGAAACAACGGAAAAGTAGGAGCAACTTGAACGGTCGGAGTGGCAAGCGGGTTTGAATCATCCAGCCGGCGAGAAAATTCCGTCGCAACTAGAGTGGGCGTGGGCGTGGGCGTATCGGTAGCGGGCGTCTCGTCGTTGCGAATCTTCAAATTTGAAACGAGCGCGTCTTGGGAAGAGCCGTCTTGAAGAAAGACGCGCAGGTGTAGGTTATAATCACCATCGGTAAGCGCGATGGTATCCCAAACCGCAAGAGTTTTGTTCTCGACAGGCTGAGAAAACGTTTGGATGACAAACCAACCTTGCCCTGAGTTTGCCCACAGAGGCTCAGCGTAAGAGAACGCCAACTCAGCGGAGGCAAAGTTAGAAATATTCATGTTGCCGACAATCTCCACCTGCCCGCGCAAAGTCTGCCCAGATTGGGGAACGATAATGGAAACGTTTGTCGTTTGCGCGAAAAAAATAAGGGAGAAGATGAAAAGCGACTTTAACATGACGGTTAATAAGTTTAGCATGAAGGCAGGGGCGGGTCAAATTATAAAAAGCTTCGGAATTGAAATGCGCCAACAATTCTCGAATAATTATTTTTCTGGTAAACTCAAGGCGTTCAATCACATTTACATGGCGGGACAACCCGCTGACTGAGGAGATCGAGTTATGGCAAAATCACGCTCTGACCAAATGGTGGAACGTCTGCGCAATATGCAGGCTTCCGCGCCCGATATTGAAGCGTCTGCCGTCGTTTCTGTAGACGGCTTAATTATGGCGTCCGCCCTGCAACAAGGCGTGGAAGAAGACCGCGTTTCAGCTATGTCGGCGGCAATGCTCAGTCTTGGCGAACGTATTTCTGGCGAGCTGGGACGCGGGGGACTTGATCAGGTTTTCATCAAAGGCAGTAAGGGAGCTATTGTGCTAACCGCTATCGGCGAAGAGGCGGTTTTGACTGCGATGTCGCGCCAAGACGCCAAGCTGGGCATGATCTTTTTGGAAATGCGCCGCGCCGCCGAAGACTTAATCAAATTGGTTGGATGAACCAAAAGCGCTTTTTATTCGCCAATCAACGCAACCCCAAAATGGGGAGGGCTTAAACGCCCTCCCCATTCTCTTTGTTACCCCTCACCCCCCTGCCCCTCTCCCTAAGGGAGAGGGGCGAGAATAGGAATGTATGACCACAAAATATTTATTTTTCACGGGCGGCGTCGTTTCATCGGTCGGTAAAGGCGTGACCGCCGCCGCGCTGGGCTTGCTGCTCAAAGAGCGCGGATTCAAAATCGCGGTGCAAAAGCTTGACCCGTATATTAACGTCGACCCCGGCACGATGTCGCCGTATCAACATGGCGAGGTGTACGTGCTGGACGACGGCGCGGAAACCGACCTCGATTTAGGTCACTACGAAAGATTCATTGACAACCGTTTAACTCGCGTCAGTAATTTCACGACGGGACAGGTTTACGCGGAAATCATCGGCAACGAACGGCGCGGCGATTATCTCGGCGGGACGATTCAAGTGATTCCGCACATCACCAACGAAATCAAACGCAGGATTGGGTTAGTCGCCAAAGAAACCGGCGCGGAGATTGTCATCCTTGAAGTCGGCGGGACGGTGGGCGATATTGAGTCGCAACCGTTTCTTGAGGCGTTGCGCCAACTCCGCAACGAGGTGAAGCGCGAGAACTGCTTGTTTGTGCATGTGACCTGGCTGCCCATCATCGGCGCGACGGGCGAAATCAAAACGAAGCCGACGCAACACTCCGTCGCGGCAATGCGCTCGATTGGCATTTCGCCAAACATCATTATCGCGCGCGCCGACCAGCCTGTGGATAAAAGTCTCTGCGAAAAAATCGCGCTCTTCTGCGACGTGGATAAAGATTCGGTTATCCCCATGCAAACGGCGGACGTGCTTTACGAAGTGCCGCTTATTTTGGAAGAACTCGGCGTCGGCGAATTGGCGCTGACCAAACTCGGCTTGAAGGCGAAGCGCAAACCAAACATGGATGCGTGGAAAAAACTTGTCGAGGAAGTCCGCAAGCCAAAGCCGACTGTGAAGGTTGCGCTGATTGGAAAATACGTCGAATTGCAGGACGCCTATATGTCCGTGCGCGAGGCGCTGAAACACGCCGCGCTGGCAAACGGCGTGGAAGTTGAAATTAGCTGGCTCCATTCCGCCGACCTTGAAAAAGATAAAGGCTGGGACATTGTCAAAAAAGCGGACGCTATTCTGGTGCCGGGCGGATTTGGTTCGCGCGGGATTGAAGGCAAAATTTTGGCGGCGCGCTATGCCCGCGAGCATAAAATTCCGTATCTGGGATTATGTTTGGGAATGCAAGTGATGTGCATTGATTTTGCGCGCAACGCGCTGAACCTTGAAGACGCCAACTCGTCCGAATTTGATCGCGGTACGCCCAATCCGATCATTGACTTAATGCTGGATCAACGCGCTATTACCGATATGGGCGGAACCATGCGCCTTGGTTTGTATCCATGCCTGTTGCAAAAAGGTACAAAAACCGCGTCCGCTTACGGCGTTCCGCGCGTGGAGGAGAGGCATCGCCATCGCTTTGAGTTTAACAATTCCTATCGCGCCGAATTTGAAAAACACGGCATGGTCTTTTCAGGTTTATCCCCCGACGGCAGGTTGGTTGAGATTGTCGAGCTGGCTGACCATCCCTACATGATTGCGAGTCAATTTCACCCTGAGTTTTTATCGCGCCCGATGAAGCCGCATCCGCTGTTCGTGGGGTTGTTGAAGGCGGCGAAAGGAAAGAAGTGATTAGTTATCAGTAAGCAGTTATCAGCGGTCAGTTATCGGAAAACGGTGAAAATTTTTGCGTACGCGGACTTTGCCAAGCGCTATGTTTTAATTCCCAAATTTTGCGCGCGCTGTTTGAGCGCGGCGATTAAATTGGAATAAACGCGCTCCTTATGTTGTTCGTTGCCGAAATAGTCCACGTATTGATATTTCAACAACACCTCAGGGACGTTGCAGGCATTAATGCGCAGGGGGATAATAAAGATCGTTCCCTCTGGTTTTTCGGCGGCGGTATCCAGCGCGAGTTTTAATTCCTTCTGGAAGAATCCTGCGGAGGCGACCGCGACCTTTGAAAGAAAGATAATCACAGCATGAGAGTTCCTCACGCCGTTCGTGACGCTGTCTTGCCAAACCTGTCCGGGCAAAATGTCTTCCTCGTCAAACCACGGGTCCATCCAGCCTTCGGATTTCAGCCGCTGGCAAAATTCGCGCACGATGATTTTATTCTCTTTGGCGTAGCAAAGAAATGGAATCAATATAGCGGCGGACGCCCCCGAAGAAGCGCCGCCGGTGTTGTTGGTTTCTGTGTTTGCGTCTTGCGGCATGTTGTTTGTTCCGTGTCGTAAGTTTTGGAGATTTTCTATTCTCCCGATAAATCCGATGACGAACGTAGTATACCGAAATTAACGCGATGCGGACAGGAATTTTTAATGACTCGTCTTAGGGACTGTTTCTTAAGTCGTTTTTAACCACAGATGAACGCAGATAAACACGGATGCTTAAGAACTCACCTTACGCGCCCTCACCCTAAGCCTCTCCCGCAGGGAAAGGGGCCTCCCTTCCCCTGCGGGGGAAGGGCTGGGGATGAGGGAGAATTCTGCGTAACATCAGTTAAGAAACGCTCATCTTACGCAATTCAAAATCTTTCGCCGCAGAGTCGCGGAGGTTTTCTCCGGATTGAAAAATCTTTGCCGATTATACGCGCAAACTTTTAGCGCGTTTTGAGCGAATCGGCGTATAATGGATTTACGCATCGCGCCGTTTGTTAAACGCATCTTCAAAAATAGAAAGTCTTACGTCCGCCATGAATTCTGATTTTTTTAACGCAATTAAACAAGGCAATTTGGATGAAGTGCGTCGCTTCATCTCCTTAACATCCACTTTGATTCACGAAAGAGAAGATGGACGTAGCCCAATTATGGTTGCCGCGCATCATAAACAACCGCAAATTGCGGATTTCCTCGCGGAAAAAACGGGCAACCCCACAATCTTTGAAGCCGCATCTATCGGGAAAACCAATCAAATCGTGCGCCAGATTGCGCGCGACCCAGAGCTCGTGAACGCTTACTCCGACGACGGATACCAGCCGCTTGGGCTTGCCTGTTTTTTTGGTCACTACGAAGCGGCGGAGTATCTCATCAAAGCGGGCGCGTCTATTAATTCGCATTCGCGCAACGCGCTCAACGCCGCGCCGCTACACTACGCGGCTATGGCGGGACACGTCAAGATCGTCGCGCTTCTCCTGAACAATAACGCAGACCCAAACGCGCGCGAACAGGGCGGACTTACTCCGCTCCACGCCGCCGCGCAACTGGGAGATTCGCAAATGATTCGCATTCTGCTTTTCAACGGCGCCAACTTAAACGTCCATAGTTTGGATGGAAAAACGCCTGTGGAACTGGCAATGGAAGCGGGGCGCAAAGACGTCGTCGGATTGCTCAAAGAAGGAATCACGCGCCGCTTCCGCCAATCAGCGCCCCCGCCGCATTCTTGATAGCCAACAATGGAACGCAAAAGAACGCTGGTTACGCTGATTTTTTATCAGCGCAACCAGCGTTCTTGTTTTTTTTTAGACGCGCGCCGAAAGTTTCGGAAGTTGATTACCTTCTAATCGTCGCTTCTCTTTCAGGTCCCACCCCGACCCACTTTACAGGCGCGCCGACAGCCTCTTCGATCATCTTGACATAAGCTTGCGCGTTCTTGGGCAAATCCTCAAACTTGCGGACGCCGGTAATATCTTCTTTCCAGGTTTTAACTTGCTCGTAGACCAGTTCCACTTCGCTTAGTCCATAAGCGTCGACGTCCCCATAGCAGACGCTTTCTCCGTTCAATTTATATCCCGTGCAAACTTTAATTTCATCCAAGCCGCTGAGCGTATCCAGCTTGGTCAAACATATTTCGGTGATTCCGCTCAAGGTGACGGCGGTGCGGACAATCTCCAAATCCAGCCAACCGACGCGGCGAGTGCGCCCCGTTGTGGCAGCCATCTCGGCGAATTGTTTGTAAGCGGCGCTGTCAACATCGTGGATTTCAGTCGGCAGAGGACCGCCGCCGACGCGCGTGGTGTAAGCCTTCGTGACGCCGATTACGCTGCGGATGTATTGCAAGGGAATGCCAAGTCCCGCCAACGCCGCGGACGGAGTCGTGGTTGAACCGGTGACAAATGGATACGTTCCCCAATCGTTATCGAGGAAGGTGCCCATCGCTTGCTCAAGCAAAAACTTTTTATTCGCTTTCAATCCATTTTGCACGAGCGTGTATAAACTGCGAATGTACGGCTTCAACTTTGCGTAATAACCGCGATAGGTTTCGGCGACTTCGTCAAAGTTCAGCGCGCTTCCGCCGAGCGCGACTATGATTTTATTTTTCAATTCTATTTGGATTTTCAAACGCGACGTCCAAATATCTTCGCGTTCAAAATCGCTCCAGCGAATGCCGTTGTAGCTGACTTTATCCGCAAAGACGGGACCGATGCCGCGCCGCGTCGTTCCCGTTGCGCCCGCGCCTTTGGCGTCTTCATACAAGCCGTCCAAAATTTTATGGTAGGGCATAATCAAATGCGCGCGCGGCGAAATCCACAAACGCCCGTCCACGTGAATGCCGGCTTTGTTCAACATTTCGATCTCTTCGATCAACACTGCGGGGTCGAGAACCACGCCGCCGCCGATTAATCCCGTTGTGTTTTGCGCGAAAATTCCCGAAGGCACAAGATGAATCTTGAACGTTCCAAATTCATTCATCACCGTATGCCCGGCGTTATTTCCGCCGTTGAAGCGCGCTACATAGTCCACGCTCTCCGCGAGAAAATCTACCGCTTTCCCTTTTCCCTCGTCGCCCCATTGCGAACCAATCACCACTGTTACTGACATAGATTCTCCTTTGGTAAGTACACAAGTAAACAAGTACACAGGTAATAAACGGCAAGCACGTGTGTACTTGTTTCCATGTCTACCTTCTACCTGTATCAAGCATTATAATTCGAGCGATTGATTTTAAGAGGAGCAAATTATGAAAATTTTACAAGAGACCGCCCTTACTTACGACGACGTGCTACTCGTCCCGCAATACTCCGCCGTCGATTCGCGGCGCGCGCTTTCCACGCAGACGCGCTTGACGAATCAAATCGCGTTGCAGATTCCGATTGTCTCCGCGAATATGGACGTCGTGACGGAAAGCGAGATGGCGATTGCGATAGCGCGCGAAGGCGGCATTGGCGTCATTCATCGGTTTTTATCCATCGAAGAACAGGCGCGACAGATTGAGCGCGTGAAGAAGGCGGAGTCTTTTATCGTCGAGCGTCCCATCACGTTAACCGTCGCGCATACCGTCGGCGATTTAAAAAAGTTGGTGGACGAAACGCGCACGGGCGGTATTTTAATTTTGGACGACGCTGAAAAATTAGTCGGCATTGTCACCACCCGCGACTTGTTGCTTGAAAACGACAACGCCAAACTGGTCAGCGCGGTTATGCAAAAGAAAGTCATCGCCGCCGCGCCGAATATTTCGCTAAAAGACGCCGAACGCATTTTGCACGATAATCGCATTGAAAAACTTCCGCTGGTGGATCAAGACGGGCGCGTGGCGGGCTTGGTCACGTTGAAAGACATTACGAAGATTACGCAATATCCAAAAGCGACAAAAGATTCGCGCGGACGTTTGATGGTGGGCGCGGCGGTTGGCGTCCGCGATAAAGAAATGCGGCGCGTCGAATCCGCGTTGGAAGCGGGCGCGGATTGCGTCGTGGTGGACGTCGCGCACGGCGATTCGCATCTTGAAATTGAGATGATAAAAAATATTCGCAAGAGTTTTCCGCAGGCGCAAATCATCGGCGGGAATGTGGCGACGGCGGACGGCGCGAAGCGATTAATTGACGCGGGCGCGGACGCAATCAAAGTCGGCGTTGGTCCTGGTTCCATTTGCATCACGCGCGTTGTCGCCGGCTCGGGCGTTCCGCAACTAACGGCGGTGATGGAATGCGCCGAGGTTGCGCGCGCGGCGGGAGTCCCCATCATTGCGGACGGCGGAATTCGTCAGCCGGGCGACGTCGCTAAGGCGATTGCGGCGGGAGCGCAAACGGTGATGATTGGCAGTCTCTTGGCGGGAACGGATGAAAGTCCCGGCTTGATGATGACGCGCAAGGGGCATCGTTATAAAGCCTCGCGCGGCATGGCTTCGCGCGAGGCGAACATTGACCGCAACAAACGCGAAGGCAATGATTTATCGCAAGAGGAGATTGACGATTACGTCGCCGAAGGCGTGGAAGCGGCTGTGCCGTATCGCGGCAAGGCGCGCGAGGTGCTGACGCAACTCGTCGGCGGTTTGCAATCGGGGATGAGCTACAGCGGCGCGACTTCGATTGAGGAATTTCAACGCAAAGCGATTTTTGTCCGCATGACGGGAGCGGGCTTGCGCGAGTCTGGGGCGCATGACGTCGAAGTGTTGGGATGAATGCCCCCATCCCCAGCCCTTCCCCGACGAGCGGGGAAGGGAGTTTTTTGCCCTCTCCCTTTGGGAGAGGGTTTGGCGAGGCGTCTTCTTTTCCCTCCCCCTTTTTGGGAGAGGGTAGGGTGAGGGCGTCTTCTTTTCCCTCTCCCTTTGGGAGAGGGTTAGGGTGAGGGTAAAATGAAAAATGATTTTCCGCGTCTTGAAGTGTCTCCTGAAGTTCAGCGTAAGATGGTTGAGATTGCGCGCGAGTTTCGTAAAGAGCCGACGCCAAGCGAAGATATTTTATGGCAGGCTTTACGCGGCAAGAAATTGGACGGCATAAAATTTCGTCGCCAGCAACCCGTCGGTTATTTTGTGGTTGATTTTTATAATTCCGTTTATCGTTTGGTTGTGGAAGTGGACGGCGCAATCCACGACAATCAAGTCGAAGCAGACCGCGCGCGACAAGACGTTCTTGAATCTTTAGGTTTAAACGTTTTGCGAATAAAAGCGGAAACGATTGAAAAGAATTTACCCGCCGCGCTTAATCTGATTCGCAAAAAAATTGAAGAACGTAAAACAAAAAACAACGAATCCCCCTCTCCCATTTTGGGAGAGGGGCTAGGGGAGAGGGCGTAATGTCAATCTACCTCCACGACATCCCCCTCTCCCAAGCGCAAGCCCGATTGCGCGAAGCCTTGCAAGACGCCGATTTATGGCGGACGCTTGGCGCTGAATCGATTCCGCTGGATGAAAACGCGCTGGGGCGCGTGACCGCCGAGCCGATTTGGGCGCTGGTCTCTTCGCCGCATTATCACGCCTCCGCGATGGACGGCTTCGCGTTGCGGGCGGAGGATACGGTGGGGGCGAGTCCGTCGGCGGCGGCGCAGTTGTTAGTTATTAGGAATCAGGTAATTAGGTATCAGGTCTTAGGTAATCAGGAAATCCCTAATCAACTAATTCCTAATTACCTAAGACCTACCGCGCAGTACGTTGATACTGGAGACCCGTTGCCCGAATGGGCGAACGCGGTCATTCCAATTGAGAACGTGGAATCGCTGGACGAAAGCGGGGAAATTACGCAGGACGTCCGCGCGCCAAAGTTTATTCGCATTCGCGCGGCGGTAACGCCGTGGAGTCATGTTCGCCCGTTGGGGGAGGATATTGTCGCCACACAGTTGGTCTTGCCTACGGGGCATATTTTGCGCCCCGCGGATTTGGGCGCAATCGCGGCTGCGGGTCATCAGGAGATAAAAGTTGCGCGCAAACCGAAGGTGGCGATTCTGCCAACGGGAACGGAGCTTATGCCGATTGGGAGCAAACTTAAAGCGGGCGATATTCTCGAATACAACTCGCTGGTCATGGCGGCGCAAGTCAAAGCGATGGGCGCGGAGCCGACGCGTTACCCCATCACCAAAGACGATTTCGATTTGATCTGCCAGCGCGTGGCAGAAGCAACGCAAACGCACGACTTGGTTTTGCTCAACGCCGGCTCGTCCGCCGGCGCGGAAGATTTCTCGTCAAAGGTAGTTGAAAAACTTGGAACGCTTTTAGTTCACGGAGTCGCGGTTCGGCCGGGGCATCCTGTGATTTTAGGAATGGTAAATAGTAAATTGGTAAATAGTAAATTGGGAGAAGCGCCAGCCCCCCAATTACCAATTACTAATTACCCAATCACTAATTACCCAATCACTAATTACCCAATTACTAATTACCTAATCCCCATCATCGGCGTTCCCGGCTATCCCGTCTCCGCCGCGTTGACCGTTGATATTTTCGTCGAGCCGCTGATCGCCAAATGGCTGGGGCGCAGACCAAACGAAGCGCCGACTGAAACGGCGACGCTGACGCGCAAGATTGTCTCGCCGGCGGGCGACGATGACTTTATCCGCGTGGCGGTGGGTCGGGTGGGAGATAAACTTCTCGCCGCGCCGCTTTCGCGCGGGGCGGGAGTCATCACCTCGTTGGTGCAAGCGGACGGGTTGGCTTTAATTCCAAGCGGGGCGCAAGGTCTCGACGCGGGGGAGCAGGTTCAAGTCCGTTTGTATCGCAGCAAAGCCGAAATCGAAAAAACGATTTTTTGCATCGGCTCGCACGACATGACGCTGGATTTACTCGCGCAGTTTTTAGCGGAACGCGACCGGCGCTTCGCTTCCGCGAACGTGGGTTCGCAAGGCGGATTGATTGCCTTGCGACGCGGCGAGGCGCATCTCGCTGGCTCGCATCTGTTGAATCCTGAAACGGGCGAATACAACGTCGCGTATATTCGCCAGTATGTTCCGAACGTTCCCGTGAAGTTGATTGCGCTGGTTGGGCGCGAGCAAGGCTTGTTGGTGAAAAAGGGCAACCCAAAGGGAATCAAAACTTTGGGGTCGCTGACCAACCCCGAAGTTAATTTTGTCAACCGTCAACGCGGGGCGGGGACGCGCGTCTTGTTGGATTATCATCTCGCCCAGATGAATATTTCCGCCGATTCGATTCATGGATATGAACGCGAGGAGTACACCCATCTCGGCGTCGCCGCCGCCATCGCATCGGGGCGCGCCGATTGCGGGCTGGGAATCGCCGCCGCCGCGCAAGCGCTGGATTTGGATTTTGTCCCGCTGTTTCAAGAGCGTTACGATTTGGTTATTCCCAAACAACACGCGGAGAGCGTTTTGCTGGCGCCGCTTTTTGAAGTTTTGGCGGGAAATGATTTTCGAGACGCCGTCTCGAAGTTAATCGGCTACGACGTGGCGCCGATGGGTAAAATTATTTTGGAGGATTAAACGATGGACGGATTAATTATTGACGACAACCGCAACACGGCGGACGCTTTACAGCAAATGCTGAACGCTCTAAATTTACCTGCGCGGGTCGCTTACGGCGCCAGCGCGGCGATTTCCATGCTGGGAGATTTTGCCCCGCGTTTTGTTTGTCTGGATTTGAATATGCCCGGCGTGGACGGCACGGAGGTCTTGGCGTATCTTAAGCGCGAACCGCGTTTGAGGAAATCGCCCGTCTTCGTGATTACGTCGGACGACCAACCCGAAACGAAACAGCGCGTCCTGCAAGGCGGCGCGCGGGCGATTTTAATCAAGCCCGCGACGATGGAAGCGTTGGAAGAAGAATTTAAGAAGGCGGGAATTTTGGAATGAATAACTCATCTTACGCGCCCTCACCCTACCCCTCTCCCGTAGGGAGAGGGGACTCCCTTCCCCTGCGGGGGAAGGGCTGGGGATGAGGGAGAATTCTGCGTAAGGCAGTTACTCAAAGACCGCGAAGAACGCGACGCAAACCAAAGGTTTGCTCTACGTTAAAAACAAAATAGGGAACGGCTAGTCGCCGTTCCCTTTCTTACAAATATTTCTAAATCTGATCTGTCGTAAAGCGTTTACTTCAATAACTGAATCAGCGGATACACGGGGTCTTTGGCTTGCTCGTCTTCCAAATAAGTAATATCGCCTGTTACGCTACCGTTGGCAGTGACGGTATAGCCTACTATCTTAGTGTGCATATCGCCGCTGGAATTGCCTCGCCAATCAATGCAGGCTGAAGGCATCATGATGGTGCCAACTATACCGGCGGATGTGTTGCCTCTAAATTTTATTTTCTGCATATTGGTGGCAGGATCAGTATATTCAAGACAAGCAGTGGGGTTCATTGCAGCAATTAGGTAATAACCTTTATAGGTTCCCGACGTCATAGCGGTGCCCGAAAACCCATCGCTACCGCCTGTTACGTCCACCGTCCACACTAGGTCTCTAATATAGAGCGTGGCATTATTTAGAATAATAGCTTTTCCCGAGAAGTTATCGAAATCGTCAACACAGTACAAACCATTGCTAAATGTAAGACTTGCAGGTTGAGGATTGCCGGGAGGGACAACAACTACTCCACCTTCGGGGGTTCCATCGCATGGAGGCGTGGGAGGCATGGGAACGTCGGCGGGGTAGTTATAAGCGACAGGGGGTGATACGCAGACAGGGCTAATATTGCCAGTTACGCCGTCAACAGCGCCAGCGCATTTGTCCACGCCATCAACTGTGACGCTACCCGATGGTCCTGTATCCATGCAACTGTTGGAGTGTAACCCACCACCATGTATGACCCAATTTGCATTGCCGGAATCGTAGGCGCAACCAGGACCGGGATTGAGGCTGACAATCGCGTTGCCGCCAAAGAGCGGAGCCATATAAGTTCCGCAAGCGCGCGTGGTGGAAAAGACTTTATTCGTCACGCTTGGAATGCCAATGACGGGGGCGAAAAACGTCTTTATTGTGGATGTGATTTCAACAGTGTAGTCCACGTTGTTAACATTCTGGTTGGCGGCAACAGGCGATGTATTCGCCGGGCAAACGCCAACAGGCGAGTTTACGGGAGTGACAACGACATTGCTAGAATACCCGTTTGACGTCGCGACGTTTTGGGCGGCGACCAGCGGGTCTTCCCCTCTTGCGTGGGCGAGAGCGGCGGCAAACGCGGCGGTGTCCGCCGCGTTTTGCGCGTGGCGACGGTCAGAATAAGCCATGCCGCCGTCCACCGTTAATGCGGTGAGACCGATTAAGCCAATCATCGCAAAAACGATCATGATGATGGCTTGTCCCTTTTCAGATTTTTTAAACATAATGCTCTCCTTATTTTTGTTGAGTTCGCTTGCAACCATCGCGTTTTGAGGCGGGTCCAACCCGTCTCGTCAGGCGAACTGCAAAATCTATGTTTGCATTATAGGTTTTTGGAGAAACGGCGTCTGTCAGGAATTCTTGATTTGACCTGTCAAGGTTGTCAGGTTGAAATTGTCCCTCATCCCCAACCCTTCCCCCAAAGGGGGAAGGGAGTCCAAATCCCCCTCTCCCGTAGAGAGGGGGCGTAAGGTTATTCAGGCGGAGTCAACCCATGCTTGACGGCAAAGCGCACCAGCTCGGGCAGGTTTTGCATGTCTAGCTTTTCCATCAGGCGACTGCGATAGGTATCTACCGTTTTGGGTGAGAGATTTAATTTATCGGCAATCGCCGCGCTGGTCGCGCCCTCAACGGTCAACTGCAAGACTTCCCGTTCGCGCGCGCTGAGCAATTCAAAGGGACTGCGCTCTTGACGCTGGCGCGCATAATTTAACGGCAAAGCGTCGGAGAGTTTCTGGCTGATATATTGCCTGTCTTGATAGACCGCGCGCACGGCTTTGACCACTTCCTCCCCCGCCGATTCTTTGAGCAAGTAACCTTTCGCGCCCGCTTGAAACGCGCGATAAATATGCTCCGCATCGGAATGCACCGAAAGGATGATGATTTTGATTTTCGGAAGTTTCAGCGTCGCCATTTGCGTCGCGTCAATCCCGTTTAATTCGGGCATGGTGATATCCATCAACACAACGTCGGGCTGGATTTCCAAAATTCCTTCCAACGCCTTGCGCCCATCTTCCGCCTCGCCCACCACGCGAATATCGCTTTGCAATTCCAACAGCGCGCGCAAGCCGTCGCGCAAAATGCGATGGTCGTCCGCTAAGTAAACATGAATGGGCATGGTTTATCTCCTAAAACTCGCCCTCATCCCCAGCCCTTCCCCCGAAGGGGGAAGGGGGTTTAATTCCCCATCTCCCTTTGGGAGAGGGGTTAGGGGTGAGGGCGCAATTCGCAATATGATTTTCGTGCCTTGATTCAGCGCGGATTGAATCTCGAAAGCGGCGTCCAGCGCGCGGGCGCGTTCGCGCATAATGGCAAAGCCCCAATGCGCCGACTCCGCAAAAACGACTTGCGGGTCGAAGCCGACGCCGTTGTCGGAGATTATCATTAGCAAATCATCGCCGTCGTCTTTGAATTCAATTTCCGCTTGCGCGACTTGGGCGTACTTGGCGACGTTATTCAGCGCTTCTTGAACGATGCGGAACAGTCCCACCTCCGCTTGCGGTGACAAACGCGCGTCGTTCAATCGGTAATCGCGGACGTTCGCCGAGATGTTTGTCCGCTTGGTAAATTGCTCGCAGTACCATGTTAGCGTGGGCAACAAACCATAATGCTCCAGCATCGGCGGGAGAAAATCCGCCATCACGTTTCGCATTCGCGCGACGGTTTCTTCCACGATTTGACTCGTATCCGCCAAGCGCGATTTAACGTCGGCGGGATAATTTTCGGGCAAGAGTTGTCGCAACAGCGTCAGGTTGAGATTAATCGCCGTCAAGTTTTGACCGACGCCGTCGTGCAGTTCTCGCGCTAGATTTTTGATTTGCTTTTCATGCAAGTCCGCCATTTGTTGCGACAAGGCGCGCAACTCCGCCGTGCGTACGCGGACTTTGCTTTCGAGTTCCTCCGCGCGACGACTCGCCTCTTCCGATTCGGATTGATAACGCTTCAATTGTCTTTGCCGCCAAATCAACACCAAGCCCAAGCCTGTGTAAAAAATAATCGTGCCGCCAACGATGATGGTTCGTCCAAAATAAACGCGCACAGGCTCGTAAATTTCGGAGGCGTTTATGCGCGTCGCTAAAAACCAAGGGGAATCGGGAACGGCTTGCGCGACGCTAACCGTCGGGACGTCGCGATAATCCGCGCCTTCCACGCTTTCCGCTTGTCCGCTTTTAAGGGCTTTGACCGCCAAATTTTCCGCCCTGTCCGCTGGGATGCGTAAGGTTAGCGCCGCGTTGGTTTTAAAGCGTAAATCGTTTAGGTAAATTAATTCATTCCCTTCAAAACGAATAAGCGAAGTTTCGGCGGTTGCGCTGTCTGCGGTCTGCCGATTGACGTAGGAATACAAATATACTTGCGGGTCAATTCGCAAAACTAAGAATCCAATAACGCTTTGAGACTGTCGTTCATTCAGGATGGGAATCAGAAGCGCAAGGTAAACGCGCTGGTCTTGGTCGTCGCGGTAAAAATCAACAAAAGCGATTTGCTTTGTGCGCAGGACGGCGGGGATTTTTTGTTTAATCGCGGCGTTGGGCGCGGATATTTTTTCGGGGACGAAGAGCCTTTTCCCGCCTTGCGCGTTCAGCAGATAAATTCCGTTGAACTCGGCGTTTGCCTGATACGCTTTCAGCCAATTCAGAATATGTTCTTGCGTCCCAACGTCTTGGGCGTCTTTCAGGTAAAGCGCGACTAAATCGGAAAACGCCTGATTTTTATATATAAAATTGGCGTAGATCAATAGGTCTTTGCGCCAATTTAATAGCCCGTTCATCTTTGAATTTGTAATGGCTAATAAACGCGCGTCGGTCTCCGCGCGCGATTGCAACTCGAAATTACGGTAAAACCTATAGCCGACAAAAATTATGCCGATCGCCAACAAAAGAAAAATGGAGATAGAAATAATCAGCGTGCGTTTTTGTTGGTCGGCGTATGGTTTCATAGTAAAGCGGATTTTATAAAGCGGATTTTTGGAACGGATAAACGGATGCGCAAGGCGTCATTAATTCCTAATAGGACTTACGCAAGACGGCTTGCTCGATTTGCCCTCACCCTAGCCGCTTCGCGTCCCGAAGGGAGAGGGGACTCCCTTCCCCTTCGGGGGAAGGGTTGGGGATGAGGGAGCGTCTTGCGTAAGTCCTACCTAACTCATACGCGCCCTCACCCCTAGCCCCTCTCCCTCTGGGAGAGGGGAACAGAGACTCCCTTCCCCCGAAGGGGAAGGGTTGGGGATGAGGGGGATTTATTCCACCGTCACGCTCTTTGCTAAATTGCGTGGCTGGTCTACGTCCAGTCCGCGAATTGCGGCGATGTGATAGGCGAGGAGTTGTAGCGGAATAATCGTCACGACGGGGGAGAGCATCCAAGGACATTCGGGAATCCAGATGACATGGTCTGCCATGCCTTGCACTTGTTCGTCGAATTCTGTCGCCACCGCAATCACAATGCCGTCGCGGGCTTTGGCTTGTTGAATTTGCGAAATCATTTTTTCATGCCACGGGTCTTTGGGCGCGATGCAGAGGACGGGCATATTTTCGTCAATCAATGCAATGGGACCGTGTTTCATCTCGCCTGCAGGATAACCTTCCGCATGGATGTACGAAATCTCTTTCAGTTTCAACGCGCCTTCGTAAGCGATGGGCATGTTGATTCCGCGTCCGAGATACAAACAATCGCGAATGTCTTTCAACGTGTGCGCTAATTTTTCAATGGTGGGTTCGGCGTCGAGCGCGCGTCCGACGAGGGCAGGCACGAGGCGCAGGTCGGCGACGAGCGAGCGGCGAGTCTCCGCGTCCAGTGTGCCGCGCAGGTCGGCGAGCAGAATCGCCAGCATGTATTGATCCACCAACGGGGCGGTAAACGCTTTCGTCGAAGCGACTCCAATTTCAGGTCCAGTTTGCATCGAGATAAATCCGTCCGCGACGCGAATGGCTTGCGAGCCGACGGCGTTGACGATGCTCCAAACAATCGCGCCTTTGCGTCGCCCTTCTTCCATCGCCGCGAGCGTGTCCGCCGTTTCGCCCGATTGCGAGATGGCAAGCACGACAGTATTTTCATCCACGATGGGATCGCTGTAACGAAACTCGGAGGCGATAACAACTTCCGTCGGAATGCGCGCAATGTGTTCAATGAGATATTTTCCAACCATGCCCGCGTACGCCGCCGTGCCGCAAGCCGTGATGTAAATGCGTTGGATGCGCTTGGCGATTTCGGGCGTGAGATTTAATTCAGGCAGACGAATGCGCCCTTCCTTGAAATCCACGCGACCCGCAAGCGTGTCGGCGAGCGAGCGCGTTTGTTCGTGAATTTCTTTTTGCATAAAGTGACGGTACTCGCCCTTTTCAGCGGCGACGGCGTCCCATGCGATGGCGTGAATTTCGGGTTTGATTTCTTTGCCATCCAAAGTTGTCACGCGGACGCTGTCGCGGGTGACTACCGCCATTTGGCGCGACTCTAAAAAGATGACGCGGCGCGTGTGATCCAAAATGGCGGGGATGTCGGACGCGATAAAATTTTCGCCGTCGCCCAAGCCGATGACCACGCCGCCCGCGTTGCCGATTCGCGCCGTGATGATTTTATCGGGTTCGTCGGCGGACATGAGGACGACGACATTCGCGCCGTCAATTTGATTGAACGTTTTTCGCGCAACCTCTTCGAGATTCGCGCCGCTCGCTTGATAGCGCTCCGCGAGGTGTGCGATGGTTTCCGTGTCGGTTTCTGACGCGAACTTGACGCCTTCGCTGGTCAACTCGTCTTTCAACTCGATGAAATTTTCGACGATGCCGTTATGCACGACGACGATTTTTTCCGCGCCGCCGATATGCGGGTGCGCGTTGCGAACGTTCGGCGCGCCATGCGTCGCCCAGCGCGTGTGACCAATCCCAGGCGCGCCGCTGATGGGACTTTTGCCAACCAGTTCCACCAACTGCGATAACTTCCCCGCGTCGCGCCTGACTTCGATTTGGTCGCCGTTGATGATGGCGATTCCCGCCGAGTCGTAGCCGCGATATTCAAGTCGTTTCAAGCCATTAATGATAATCGGCGTCGCGTCGCGCGCTCCGATGTATCCGACAATTCCACACATGGTAAAAACTCCTTCGGTTGAAAGTTGAAGGTTGAAAGTTTAAGGTTGAAAGTTGAAAGTCAAAACCTTCAACCTTGTAACCTTAAACCTTAAACCCATAACCGATAAAAAAATTATACCTTGATTATGCCTTGCGCAACTCGCAACCTACAACTATAATCGGCGATATGCTTACGAACCCAAACCCGTCCCCGCGACTTTATTTGCCCTCCAAGTCTGGCTAGGTTCGTTTCCGTGCGTATCAACGGCTCCCAGATTTGGCGAGCCGTTTTTTTTATTCGGTTGAAGGTTTAAGGTTTTGACTTTCAACTTTCAACTTTCAACCTTCCAACGAGGTTTTTATGAACGTAACAATTTTTGGCGGAGCGCAACCACGAGAAGGAAGCGGCGCTTATGAAGAAGCCCTTACGCTGGGCAAACTTCTCGCTCAACGCGGACACGCCGTTTTGACGGGCGGTTACGCCGGCACAATGGAAGCCGTCTCGCGCGGCGCGGCGGAAGCGGGCGGGCATGTGATTGGCGTGACTTGCGAAGAGATTGAGGCGTGGAGACCCATCTCCGCGAATCAATGGGTGAAAGAGGAAAGACGAAAGCAGACGCTCATGGAGCGTTTGACGGAATTGATTGAAGGTTGCGACGCCGCAATCGCGCTGGCAGGCGGCGTCGGCACGTTGACCGAAATCTCTTTGACTTGGAATCTCATGCTCGTCGAATCGATTCCGCCGAAACCGCTTGTCGTCGTTGGCGCTGGCTGGAAATCCACCTTCGACGTATTTTTCAAAGAGTTTTATACCTACATGCCCATCCGCCAAGAAGAGTTGTTATACTTTGCGGCGGATGTGGAAGAAGCGGTTGAAAAGTTGGAAGGTTGAACGTTGAAAGTTATCAATCGCAACATTAAACCTTAAACCTTAAACCTGTAACCTTAAACCCCCAAGAGGAAAAATGGCAGAAGATAAATTAACCACCCGCGCGGAAGATTTTTCGGAATGGTACAACCAACTTGTGTTGAAAGCGGACCTCGCGGATTACGCGCCCGTGCGCGGTTGCATGGTCGTCAAGCCCTACGGCTGGGCGTTGTGGGAAAACATCACCGCCGCGCTGGATAAAGAATTCAAAGCGACGGGGCATGTCAACGCGGCGTTCCCGATGTTGATTCCCATGCACTTCTTTGAAAAAGAAAAACAACATGTCGAAGGTTTCGCGCCCGAACTCGCCGTCGTCACGCACGGCGGCGGCAAAGAACTCGAAGAGCCTTTGGCGGTGCGCCCGACGTCCGAAACCATCATCGGTCACATGTACGCCCAATGGATTAAGTCATGGCGCGACTTGCCCGTGCTGATTAATCAATGGGGCAGCGTGATGCGCTGGGAAATGCGAACCAAACTCTTTTTGCGCACCGCCGAATTTTATTGGCAAGAAGGTCACACCGCGCACGCCGACGCCGAAGAAGCGCAGGAAGAAATGTATCGGATGCTCGACATTTATTACAACTTCGCGGTGAGCGAAGCCGCCTTGCCTGTTTTCAAAGGCACAAAAAGCGAAAGCGAAAGATTTGCGGGCGCGCAAATCACCACGTCTATTGAAGGCATGATGCAAGACAAGCGCGCTTTGCAATCTGGCACTTCGCATTACTTCGGGCAAAACTTCGCCAAAGCCTTTGAGATTCAATTCCTGAATAAAAACAACGCGCTTCAATTTTGCGAGACTACCTCGTGGGGATTATCCACGCGCATTATCGGCGCGATTATTATGACGCATGGCGACGATCAAGGGTTGGTCTTGCCGCCGCGCCTTGCGCCGATTCAAGCGGTGATTGTGCCCATCTTCAAAAAGGACGATGAAAAAATTAAAGTGATGGAAGTCGCGGAGCGTATCTTTGCGGAATTCAAAGCCGCTGGAATTCGCGTCAAGATGGACGACCGCGATAATCTCAGTAGCGGATTCAAATTCAACGACTGGGAAATGCGCGGCGTTCCCGTCCGCGTGGAGATTGGTCCCAAAGACGTCGAGAAGAACAGCGTCGCGCTCGCGCGCCGCGACAAGCCCGGTAAGGAAGGCAAAGTTTTCGTCCCGCAAGCGGGATTGGCGGACGCCGTCGCCGCGCTGCTCGTCGAGATTCAAGCAACGCTCCTCAAACGCGCCACCGACTTCCGCGACGCGAACATCCACGCGCCGAAAGATTACGACGACTTGAAGCAAATCGTCCAAGACGGTTGGGCGCTTTCCTATTGGTGCGAATCAAAAGAATGCGAGGCAAAAGTCAAAGCCGACGCGCAAGCCACCACGCGCAACATTCCGTTTGAGCAACCCGCAGAGGAAGGCGTCTGCATCGTCTGCGGCAAGCCCTCGAAGCGCAAAGTGTATTTTGCGAGAGCGTATTAAAAACAGTGATCAGTTTTCAGTGAACAGTAATCAGTTGTTGATAAACTGATTACTGTTCACCAATTACTGATTACTGATTTGCCTCCCCCATGCCCGCCATAGACCTCGCCCGCCTTCGCAAACAAGCCGCTCGTTTGGCGGATTTTTTCTTCCTGCCCGACGAGTTCTTAAAACATTTGCGCGAAGCGCTGGAGTTTTACGTCAACCATACCTTGCGAACAAAAGAGAATGTCGCGCCCGGCTCCAATCTCAAAACATATCGCACGCCGTCGGCGGTTTTGACGCAAATCGAAAATGAATTGCGCGGCGTCGCGGAGGCAAATCCCGAAGCGGCGCTTCAACTCGCCGACGCTTTGTGGGATGAAGGCGCGCTCGAAACCAGTCTGCTCGCCGCGTTTTTTCTTGGAAGAATTCCCCCGCAAGAGGAACGCTTACTCCCGCGTTTAACTTTGTGGACTCAGCAAGTCCGCGACCCCGACGTCCGATTCGCGCTCCTCTCGACGAGTCTGGCGCGAATGCGAAAAGAATCTCCCGACCAGTTTTTGAATCTCGTCCGCGAATATTTGCATCCCGCGCGCATCCGCTCATGGACTTATGGGATTCAAGCCCTGCTCCCGATGATTGCCGACTCCAGTTACGCAAACCTGCCGCCCATCCTCGATATGGTCGAGCCGATTATCGAAGAAGCCCCGTCCACTTTGCAAAACGACCTCGCGGATTTAATCGTCGCGCTTTATCGCGCCTCCGCCAACGAGACGACGTATTTATTGAAGCACGTTCTCAACAACGCAAAAAATCCAATGACGGCGGTTACGTTGCGGCGCATTTCATCGTCCTTTCCGCCGCCGCTTCAAAACGAATTGCGCGATTTGTTGCGTCCGCAACCGCTTGCGCCGCCCAAATCTGTCGAGATGGATAATCTCGTGGATAAAATTTTCGCCGCCGACGATATTGAAACGACGGAAGCGCCGCCCAAAAAGAAGCCTGCAAGAAAAAGCGCGCCGCGCAAAACTAAATCCGAACCGGCAAGCAAAGAATCAAAAACCGAGCCGCGAAAAGAAGCTCAATAAACATGAAGTCTGATTGCCTTACGCTTTGTTTTGGGACGCGGAAAAACGCGGATGGGCGCAGATTTTTTTGAGGAAGCGTCCGAAAATGCAATCAAAATCAGCGTATTTAGCGTTCGTCAGCGACCCAATTTTAAGAGTGTCAGGCAATCAGGCATGAAGTATAATTTTAGCGACGGTAAAAAATTTACGCTGGATTGGAGTAGAAATGGCAACAGTACGAGTTGAATCGTTGGTTTCATCGGATGAATTGCTAAAAGCGGTCGGGCAATTAAGTAAGTCCGAACTAGAACGTTTTACGTTGCAAGTAATCGCTTTGCAGGCGCAGAAAAAAGCGCCTTCCCTGCCGCGTTCCGAATCAGAATTGTTGTTAAACATCAATCAAGGGACGCCCGAAAAATTCAAATACCGTTATACCGAGTTGATTGAAAAGCGGCGCGCGGAAACTCTCTCGCCAAAAGAATACAATGAGTTGTTGCGTATGACCCGCGAAGCGGAAAAAATTGAAACACAGCGCGTTGAATGCTTGACGCAACTGGCAAAAATTCGAAAAACAACCCTTTCGGATTTAATGAAATCGCTTGGATTGCAAAACCCAAAATATGCCTAAAGACCGCATAACCGCCGAGCAAAAAAGGAAGATCGCAGAACGCGCGCGTCATTGTTGCGAGTATTGTCGCAGTCAGGCGCGTTTTGCCGTTCAGCCATTTTCGATGGAACACATTATTCCCCAAAGTCGAGGCGGGACAAATTTGCTGGATAATCTGGCGCTGGCTTGTCAAGGATGCAACAATTACAAGTATAACAAGATTGAAGATGAAGACCCCGTTACGGGCGCTAGGGTTCCGCTTTATCATCCTCGTCGGCACAGTTGGAGCGAACACTTTGCGTGGAACGACGATTTTACAATTATCATTGGCGTAACGCCAACGGGACGCGCAACGGTAAAATCTCTTCTATTGAATCGCGAAGGCGCGATCAACTTGCGTAAAATGTTGTACGCAATGGGCGAACATCCGCCAACGTAAAGAAAAAAACAAATGAATAACTCAAAAATTATTTACCTACATGGACTTGAATCCAACAGCTGTAGCGGAAAGGCGCTTCAGTTTGCGCAAAAATTTACGGGTATGCTCACGCCCGATTTTATCGGCTCCTTTGAAGAGCGCATGGCGCAACTCGATCCCATTTTAGGCGCTGAAACAGATTGGACGATTATTGGCTCGTCCTTCGGCGGGTTAATGGGAACTGTTTTTACCTGCAAACGCCCAACCCAAGTGCGGAAATTAATTCTGCTTGCGCCCGCGCTCTTGCGCGCTCATTTCGCCCCTTACCTTGACCTTGAAACTGTTTCCGTTCCAACCGTCATCGTTCATGGAACGGAAGACGACGTCGTGCCGCTGGAGCCTGTGCGCGCGTTGGCGCAAAAATTTTTCACTAATTTAACTTATCACGTCGTAAACGACGGTCATCGTTTGAGCAAAGCGTTTGGCGAATTGGATTGGGAAAAGATATTGGCTTGATCATTAATTCCAAAGTCTCCGACTTTACGCGCTTCAAGCCTTCAGTATTAGGATGCGTTGAAGCCATGAAAAACAGCGCATCCATAGTATTTTTTCCAAAAGCGGATTAAAATAGCCGCAACATCTTCAAACTTGAAATTCACAATCAGGAGGCTCTTATGGCAAAGACTGGCAAGCCGAAAGAATTGGAAGGCGAAGTTTATTATCCGTCGGCGGAAGTCATCGCGCAGGCGCGCGTGAAGGATTGGGAGGCGCTGGCGGAAAAAGCAAGCAAGGATATGGAAGGCTTCTGGGCGGGCGAAGCCTCCGAGTTGGAATGGTTCAAAAAATGGGACAAGGTTTTGGACGATTCCAACAAGCCTTTTTTCAAATGGTTCGTCGGGGGCAAGACGAACATCGTGCATAACGCGATTGACCGTCACCTGAAAACGCATCGCAAGAATCAACTCGCGCTGATTTGGGAAAGCGAAGACGGCAAAATCGAACGCACCTTCTCATATTACGCGCTGAACCGCGAAGTCAGCCGTATGGCGAACGTCATCAAATCTATGGGAATTGTCAAAGGCGACCGCGTGACTATTTATATGGGGCGCGTGCCTGAGATTGTCTTTGCCATGCTGGCTTGCGCGAAAATCGGCGCGATTCACTCCGTCGTGTTTGGCGGCTTCTCCGTTGATTCTTTACAGGGGCGCATTGAAGACAGCCATTCAAAATTGGTCATTACTTGCGACGGCTCGTATCAAAACGGAAAAATCGTCGAGCTCAAAGCCATCGTGGACGATTCGCTGAAACGCTGTCCCTCGGTTGAGAACGTGATCGTCGTCAAGCGCGTCAACAACAACGTCGTGATGGAAGCGGGACGCGATCATTGGTATCACGACCTGTGCGCTCTGCCCGTCGCCAACGGCAAATGCGCCACCGAAGTCATGGACGCGGAAGATACGCTGTTCATTCTTTATACATCCGGCTCGACGGGCAAACCCAAAGCCATTGTCCACACGCACGGCGGATATATGGTCGGCACTTATTCCACGCTGAAATACGTTTTCGACGTCAACGACTCAGACCGTTGGTGGTGTACCGCAGATCCAGGCTGGGTCACGGGGCATTCGTATCTCGTCTACGGTCCGATGATCAACGGCGTGACGACCTTCATGTTTGAAGGCGGTCCCGCGTATCCGTACCCGAATCGTTGGTGGCAGTGCATTGAGCGTTATGGGATTACGATTTTCTACACCGCCCCCACCGCCATTCGCGGACTGATGCGCTTTGGCGAGGCGTGGCCCAACAAGCACGACCTCTCTTCTCTGCGGTTGCTCGGCACAGTCGGAGAGCCAATCAACCCTGAAGCGTGGCGCTGGTATTACCGCGTCATTGGCAAAGAGACCAAGCCGATTATTGACACTTGGTGGCAGACTGAAACGGGCGTGTTCATGATTACGCCGACGCCGGTTGTGCCGCTCAAACCGGGATCGGGAACGCGCCCCTTCTTCGGGCAAGAGGCGGAGATTGTGGATGAGCAAGGCGCGCCAGTTCCAGACGACACGGAAGGTTATCTCACGCTCAAGAATCCATGGCCCGCGATGTTGCGCACCATCTACAACGACGACGAGCGTTACGTTAAACAATATTGGAGCAAGTATCCCGGCAAATATACAACGGGCGATTCCGCCAAACGCGACTCGGACGGCTATTACTGGATCATCGGGCGCGTGGACGACGTTCTCAAAGTTTCGGGGCATCGCCTTGGCACCGCCGAAGTTGAATCCGCGCTGGTGAGTCACCCCTCCGTTGCGGAAGCCGCCGCGATTGGTTTGCCGCACGACGTCAAAGGTCAAGGCATTTACACCTTCGTCATGTTGCGCACGGGATTTTCCCCTTCGGCAGAATTAGCCGAAGAATTGCGTCAACATGTCGCCACGCATATCGGTCCAATTGCGCGCCCCGAGGAAGTCAAGTTTGTGGATAAACTCCCGAAGACGCGCTCGGGAAAAATCATGCGCCGCGTGTTGAAAGCCAGAGCGCAGGGATTGCCTGAGGGCGATATTTCGACGCTGGAAGATTAGGGGTTGCGAGAAGGAAGATGCGACAATCCAAAGACCTCCGAGACGCTTCGCGCACTACCTCGGAGGTCTTTATTTCACGAGGAAAAGACGGCATGTCAAAAATAAAAGCGGCGTTTTTCGATCAGGACGGCGTCATCATGGATACGGAACGCGACGGGCATCGCATCGCGTTCAATTTGACCTTCAAAGAATTTGGTTTTACCGACGAGTGGGACGTGGATTATTATCACGAGGCGCTTCAAGTCGCGGGCGGCAAGGAGCGCATGAAACATTATTGGAAAACGAAAGGGTTTTCCAAACCGCTCACCGAGACGGAGATTGACCGTCTCGTCAAGGAAATGCACGAGCGCAAGACCGCGCTATTTGTGGAGTTGATTGAGGCGGGCAAACTTCCCCTGCGTTCGGGCGTTCGTCGTTTTATGAAAGAAGCGCTGGACGAAGGTCTCATGCTTGCCATCTGCACCACAACCAACGAGCGTTCCGCAAAGATGGTCTCCGAAAAAATTCTTGCGGATATCAAATTTGAGATTGTCCTCGCCGGCGACGTCGTCAAAAACAAAAAGCCCGACCCCGAAATTTACAATCTCGCGCTCTCTAAACTTGGGTTAAAGCCCGCCGAAGTTATCGTGGTTGAAGATTCTAGAAATGGAATTATCGCCGCAAAAGCCGCTGGCGCAAACGTCGTCGTCACCACAAATTATTACACCGAAAAAGAAGACGTTAGCGCGGGCGACGTGATTGTTTCATGCCTCGGCGACCCCGACGGCGAGCAAGCCAAACTCCGCAAAGGCGACCTCAAGGATTTTGACGGCGTTGTGCGGGTGAAGCGCTTGATGGAGTTGTTCGGATAATCTAATGCGCAACTCGTATTTTCACGTTTACGGGACGCGGACGAGCGCTGAGGACGCGGATTCAAAGCGTTTTTTCTGGCGTTTCGTCAAAAAAATCCGCGTTCATCTGCGTTTTCAGCGTCCCAAAAACAAAGTGTAAGGGTATCAACAAGAGCCTCCCATTCTGGAAGGCTCTTGTTGACGTTAGGCGGCTTTCTTCTTGGGCTTGGGCGCTTTGTATTCGGACTTTTTCTTCAAGCCGAGCGCTTGCACTTGATCGGAGCTCTTGCCGTATTGGGCGATGACCTGCTCTTTGACTCCGAGCATGGCGTTGTGGAAATCCCACTCGGCGGCGGCGGCGGCGTCGCGGGCGGTGGCGAGCGCGTTCGCGGCGGCGAGCTCCGCCTCCTGCGCCGACTTCATGGCGCTTTGCTTCGCCGTCACTGCGGTCTTGGCGTAGGCAGAGTTAGCGGGGGCGTAGTCGCCGATGGATTGCAACGCGGTCAGCGCATCCGTGTCGGCTTGCAGCTTTGCGGGACTGAGACGGACAGTTTCATTCTTTGCCATTTTTATCTCCTTTTTTGGCATTTTGAGTGGATTCAGGCGGAAAAACCGCCTGTGACGACCTTTTCGTTTAGAAAATAGAGATTTTCTTTTGGAAAATCGCGGTTGTCTTTTGAAAGACGGCTATTTTCCTTTAGAATATTATACTTTTCTTTTAGAAAATTTCAATATTCCTTTAGAGGATTGACATCTTCCTTTGCAAAATGGGCGTTTTCTCTTAGACTTCGGAAGTCTTGGCGCTGGTTGAGCGGGGTTCTATGGAAACGCTTCGGTACGCTTCGCGTCAGCGCAACGCCTGTCAGGTCTTATACACGCTGTTGGCGCAAAGGAAGTTGTAAAAATTCTGTCTGATTTAATAGCAGGACTTTCGCTTGTCATTCTGAGCGAAGCGAAGAATCTCTACGACTGTCTCAGAGACCCTTCGCTGTCGCTCAGGGCGACAGGAAGTTGAGCGAAAATCCTGAATAGAATTTTATGTGGTATAAATATTATACGCTAAAGAAAGGAGCAAAAAAAAATGGAGATTGAGGTATTCGCCTTGTGCGACGCTGCCGCTGATTATCAAGGGCGTTTAAGTATCTTGGGAATTTTTGACACAATATTTGCCGCAACATTACCAGCGACACATCCGCAATGTTCCGTTGCTCTGCGAATACGATTTAAAAAAGTCGAGACTGGAAACCATACTCTAACCTTGCATATCGTTGATTATGACGGAAACATGGTAATACCTGCGCTGAACGGTCAATTTGGAATTCAACTAGATGGGCAGGAGCAATATGGGGCTGTCAATCTAATTTTGAATTTGCAAGGCTTGATTTTCAAGAGCTATGGCCGCTATGCCGTCAACTTGGCTATAGACGGACACGCGGTTGGTTCTTTACCTTTTACGATAAAGCAACCAAAATAGAAAGTCAGGAGATATTATGTTAGCAAATGCGAAGCCAGATTTCTTAATTGTCAATGAAGGCAGAGATAGGAGAGTCTATCCTGGCGCTGCAAACTATAAAGGTAGCGTAACTATGACTATTCGCGTCTCACAGGCAAACTCTTTGCCCGCCACCGCTGAACTCATAGTTGACCCTAATGTGCGCGGCGGTGTGCCTTGCGTGAGCGCTGGGCATGAACCAATTTCACATATTTTAGAGAAATTGGCGCTAGGTATGTCTCCAGATATGATTATCAACGAGAATTCCCAATTAACCTTATCGGATATTCAATTGGCATTAAAAGCCGCTTCTTGGGTTATGCGGGATCCTGCAATAGATTGGCAGTCGCTAAATCTAAGCGGCATGGTTGATTTTCAAGATGAAATGCAGGCGTGGCAAAGCTTCAGCGATGAGGCTTTCGGACAGATTGAAAACACGGAGGAGTAATGAAACGGGGAGAAATCGTTTATGTCAATCTGCCGCTTGTTCAAGGAAGTCATTCTCAAGGCGGACGGCGTCCTTCGATACTGGTAATTTCAGAGAGCGCGCTCCCCAAGAACCCAATGGTTATGATGGTTCCATTAACCAGCAACTCGGCGGCGCTTAGATTTCCATTTACCTTTCAAATTGATCCCTCAGACCAAAACGGATTGTCAAATCCATCTGTGGCTTTGGTCTTTCAATTATGCGCCGTAGACCGCGCTCATCTCGGAAAAGTTATTGGGGTATTAGAAGCCCAGCATCTGTCGAAAATAGACGACCTGATTCGACAATTATTAGACGTGTAAAGATAAACCTTACTTCCCCTCCACAATCTTGACCTCATCCTCCGTCAACCCATACAGCCGATAGACGCGCTGATTAATTTCCTCGTCTACGTAGGCGATTTCGCGCTCGACCTTTTGAATTTCATCTTGATATAGTTTGGACGTAAACGCTTGACGTTCTTTTTGTAACGCCAGCATTTTCTCTACCAACTGGACAATCTCGTCGTGCGCGGATTTTTCGGCGGGGGCGCTAAAGTCTATGCGGCGGATGGGAAGTTTGCTCAAATTAGAAATTCTAACTTGGGCAAATAATCTGCCTTTTTCTCCTGATAATGCAGCATAATATTTATCAATCAATCTAGAATTCAGCAACCCCAAAATATATTCGGATTTCATTTCAGAGTCTGAACTCAGAATAATTAAGTGAGTATTATCAAGCGTGTAAAATTTATTCGTATCTAACGCCGCAATAATCGTATCTCCTGTTTGCCTCACAATGATTTTTTTGTCTGACAAAAAAATCCTTTCCTCTCTTGGGCGTGCTAATGCGCTCCTGTCATAAAGCAAATATTTATTGTTGTAGTCAATTCTATATTTATTGATGTCACTACCGACCAAAACAGGGACATGCTTTTTATTTGTCTTTTTGTTTGAAATGTATTTTTCATTATTTCCTGTTTTGACTCCATCTTTGATCTCAGACAAAACAATTAACGGCTGGCACAGTTGTTCAATCTTATTCATAAAGCGAACATCCCCAGCATTTAATAAGAAAGACTTATCTGGCGTATCTTGATATACAGATTGGGGAATTGCCTCAGAGTATTCAATCCGAACATCTTCGACATTCATTTCGGAAAGTCTAATTTTATGTTCGTCAATACTCTTATGTTTCCTCAATATTAAGATTACGCTATTTCCTAAAACAGCATCTTTGAATGCTCCTCCAGGGATATTTACTATTTCTTCAACAGACGTGTTTTCAAGAATAATTTCTCTGAGACTTTTATAAGATTTCGCCAAAAGAACACTGTCGGGCAAAATAAACCCAATAAAGCCATTATCTTTACAGTTCAGTATAGCTTGTTCCAAGAATAATGCAAACAAGTTCAATTCTTTCCCTGTAAGTTTGGTTTTTTGTCTGTAAAATTCTTTTTCTAATAACGGTATCATTTCAGTCGAAACATAAGGCGGATTGCCAATAATAATGTCAAAGCCGCCGTCCTTCATCACATCGGGGAAACCCATCTCCCATGTATCAGAGTGCAATCCATCGCCCAAATGGAAGTTCTTCAACAGCGGCAACTTCTCAGGGCTGTGCAGGGCGCGCAAAAGCAAATTCAAACGCGCAACCTCCAGCGCCTGCTTATCCTTGTCCACGCCGTAAATGCAATTCTGCAAAACCTCCAATTGTCTTGCTCGCGCCAAGAACTCCGAGTTCTGCGAGAACTCGGAGTTCTGCTTCCGCAAATTCATCACGAACTTATCCATCACGTCAAAGGCTTCGATCAAAAACGAGCCTGACCCGCAAGCCATATCCAAAATGCGCGGCGGCTTGGATGGGTTGTAGCCGTTTTCCGCGACGTACTTTCCCACCGTTTGCTGGACGATGTATTTGGTCACAAAGGCGGGCGTGTAATAAATCCCCTGCGATTTGCGTTTTTTGCGCCGCTCCTGCACGGTCATGCCCGCGCCTGCTTCAACCTGCTTTGCCCCTTTGCCCTTATCGCTAATCTCTTCTTCCGATTTATCCGCGACCACCGCGCCGAGATACTGCTCGTACACCGTTCCCAACACGTCCGCTTCAAGCGCGTTGAAGTTGTACAGGATGTAGTGTTTTTGATACAACCCCTCGATGACTTCTTCCAGCACGGAGGGCGAAAACTCCAGCCCGTCGGAGAAATGCGGGGCGAACAACTCGGAGTTATAAATCCCGTCCATCTCGCGGAACAACTTGGAAAGTTCCGCGCCCCAATTTTTGAATTGCTTGCGGTCGCGCAGTTCCCGCACAAAGGCGCGCAAACGCACCGGCTCAACCTGACGGTCTTCCGCCGTGCGGATAAAAATCAAACGGTTGAGCGTGTGCAGAATGGCGTTATCCACGTCGCCGTGCGGCAGCATGGGCGTATAGAGTTTGAAGTCGTTGAATAAAATCTCGCGCCACTTCTTCAAATCCGCGAACAATTCTTGACTGACGGGCAAGCGTTTATTGACGCGCCCGAACTTGTCGGCTTCCGTGTTCAACCTGCCCGCCAGCGTTTGCTCGCGCGAAAGCCACCACAACTGCTCGAACTTGGGCAGGTATGAGTCAAGGTCAAAGTCTAAAAATCTGGATTGAAAAGGATTCTCCGTCTTGGCTTCCGCGTTGAAAACGATCAACCCCTCAAAGTCCGAGAGCAAAGCCCACGTCACCGATTTTGTCCATGCGTAATCCACCGCCTGCCGCACCCATTGCGGATTGGTCAGGTCTTCGTTAGCCCGTTTTGTTTCGAGGAAGTAACGCGGCACGCCGCCAATGCGGAAGGAGAAATCCACAAACCCGCGCGAGACTTTTTCTTCGGGGCTGACTTCGTTGATGTTGTCAATGTCCCAGCCGAGCGCGCGGAACATCGGCAGAATAAATCCCTGCCGCGTGGCGTTCTCGTTCATCGCCTTGCGTTCCCGCGCAGACGTGTTCTTGAATTTCTGGACGAGCTTTTCGATTTCAGGATAAGCGGTTTCAGGCGTGGTCATGGGCTTCTCTTTTTAAGCAGGGACATTCCCCGCTGGTTAGGGTCAAGGATACAGGAAAAGCGAACAAACCGCAAGAGAAATTGATTGACTTTTGCCATCGACCTGATTATTATATTAATGTAAAAGCCGCAAGGCTCACCCCATCCCGCGAAAAGTGGCCATCTGTGGCTGCCTGCCCCCATCTATGTTGATGGACAAGGCTAGCGGGGTGGGTTGCCGTTTAAGGGCGATATTCGAAAATGAATTGCAGCTTAGCCTCTATCAATTCAAAGGCTTGGCTGTCGTTCTTCGCGTCGCGGCGCAGGATTGCTCCCGCCACAAGGTCTGCCACTTGAATTAGGTCTTCACTGCGCGAGCGGCGGAAAAAGATGCGGCTGAATTCGTGCCTGACATTGTGGTTTTTCAATGTGCGCTTCAATTTGAACAACGCGACATTTGCCGATCCGACTTCGTCTAGGATCATCGTACCTTTGCGCCGATACTCGACAGGGATGCGGTTGATCAACTCCACAACGCAGTGCAAATAGAACTCCATTCCGTCAAGATCGCGCAGGGCATAAGGCATGCTCGTTTTATCCACGATGAGCGCCCACGCCCTAAAACCCGCGTTGCGAATGGCTGTCATTGTCTTCTCGCGCAATTTTGCCGAAGCCAGTGAGTTAAAGTGAAACTCGAAGTTTTCCGCGAAATTTTCGCGACGACGTAAATCGGTCAACACAGAACGCAGTCCGTCAGCGTCCTGTGTTGCCACTACCGCCACAACAAAATAGCGTGACGCGCCTTTTTCGAAATTCTTACTGACGTCGCCCGATTCATCGCCTGCAAAGGTAAAAGTGGTTGTCATTCGACGTCTCCATCTTTTGCGCAGGGTCATTCCCCGCTGGTTAAGTTCAAGGATACAGGAAAAGCGAACAAACCGCAAGAGAAATCCCGCTTTCCTGCGGGCAGGCGCTTTATCAGGCGTTGATCATGTCCATGTTTGAAATTGCGCCGTCATTATTGTTTGCAATAAAAAACTTACGCAAAATTAATTTGCGTTCCGAAGCGGTTTTAGCGCCGAACGCCGCTATTCCAATTCCAGCGGGAAAAATCCGCATGGGGCGACGTCGCAGACGGTAAACCGTCCCGCTATTTTTACGAAGTCCGCTAAAGCGGACTAAGCGGCTTTAGCCGCTTTCGTAAACTAGCGGGGGCGTTCACGCCCTGCGGGCTGCGGGCAACGGTGAAAATGTGCTTGCTGTTTTGCAATACTCCCGCCGCAAACAAAATCCAAGCGGGAAAAGGCATTCCCTTACACAACCTTCGCCACACTCCCCCGCGCCGTTTTCTCCACCTCAATTCGATTCGGGAACGCGTCCTTCAACTCGTCCAAATGCGTGACGACGAGAATCTTCGCAAAATCTTTCTTGACCAAATTAATCGCCTCGATGAGTCGCTGCCGCCCTTGCGCGTCTTGCGAGCCAAAGCCCTCGTCAATGACCAGCGTTTGCAGGCGCGCGCCTTTGCGTTGCGCGAGAATTTCCGAGAGCGCGAGTCGAATCGCAAAGTTGATGCGGAACGCTTCGCCGCCCGAATACATTTCATAAGCGCGCATGCCCGCCGAATCGCTGATTTGAATCTCCAGCGTTTCTTTTAAGTCGTCGCGTTTTTTATCTTTGTATTCGGCTTGCGTCACAAAGCGCACGGACATTTGCCCGTCGCTTAATCTATCCAGCAAGTCGTTGGCTTTTTCTTCAATTTGCGGCAACGCCTGTTCGATTAATAGCGCGGGCGCGCCGTCCTTACCGAAGGCGCGTTCCAAAGTTTTGTAGCGTCGAATTTGTTGATTATGTTCTTCGCGTTGCGCCGCATAATCTTTTTTCCGTTCGCGCAACGTATCCAGCACATCCACTTTTTGACGCGCCGCGCCAACCTCGTCGCGCGTTCGATTTTCATCCTCGCGCAAAGCAAACAACTCGCGCTCCGCTTTATTCAAATCAGGCGAAAGCGACTCGGATTCAGCCAACGCCCGCGCCGCCTTCTCATGCGCGTCCTCCTGCCCGACAATCTCTTCTTTCCTCTTTCCTCTTTCATCTTCCAACCTCGCAATCTCGCCGTCTATCTGCTTCTTCACGTCCCGCGCCTTATCCAACTTGCGATAATCTTCGTCAATCTCGCGTTGAACAATTTCTTCGCTGCGCTTCGCGTCATGCGCGGACGCGTCATAGCCAAGTTTGGCGAGTTCTTTATCCAACTTCGCCAATTCTTTCTGCGCGGCGACGGCGTATTTTTTATCCGCCAATATTTTTTCAATTTCTTTCAAGCGCTTCTCGCCGCTGACTTTTTCTTTTGCGACAGATTCCAAAGTCTCGATGCGCTCGGTCAATTGCGAGATTTCGCTGGAAAATTTAACGCGCTCGTTTTCAACAGCGGATAATTTCGCAATGCCCGCTTCCAAATCCGCGACTTGTTTTTCGCTTTCTTCCATTTCTTTTTTATTGGCGCGAAAACGGTCTCCCATTTCTTTGCCTTCTTGATGCAACTCCGCCAGCGTGGACGCGCGATGACTTTCGCTCAACTCCTGCCCGCAAACGGGACAAGTCGCGTCTTGCGTCGCTTCCAGCGAATCAATGCGTTTTTTAATTTCATCCATTTCTTTGCGAAGCGTTTCATTTTCCGCCTTCAACATCGCAAATTTTTCACGCGCCTCATTCCGCTGAACTTCCAACGCGCCGCGCTCGCGCAGTTTTTCCTCAACCTCAGCCAACGACTTCTTCGCCCCTTCAATTTTTTCATTCAATTCCCCAATTACCAATAACTGATTACTAATTACCAATAACTGATTACTAATCCCTCCCGCCTCCGTCCCCAACTTCGCCCGTTCCACTTCAATCTCGCGCAACAACGGCTGACGTTTTTCGTCATGCTCGCGGAATTGCGCGGCGACCTGATTCATTTTTTCAACTTCGACGCGAATCTTCTGCCACTGTTTATACGCGGATTCGATTTCCTTCGCGCGGGCAAGCAAGTCGGCGTATGTTGCGCGTTCGGATTCTTTTTCGGCGAGACGCTTCTCGATGGAAGAAAAATCTGCCCGCGATTTTTCCAGCGCGTCGAACAACACCGCGACGAGTTTGCGCTGTTCGTTAATCAACGCCGCGTTGCGCTTGACGTTTTCCAGCGCGGATTCTTGCGCCTCGCGCGCCGCTGAAAGGCGCTTCAGCGTTTTTTGCAATTCCGCCAGCCGAGTTTTTCTCGCGCCCTCTTCGGCGAGTTCCGCTTCAATTTCAGAAACTCTCCCGTCAATTTCAGAGACTTCGCTTTCAATCGCTTTGCGTTTATCGGCGGCGCGTTCTTTATAAACATCCCAAATTTCCAAACCCAAAATAGAGCTCAAAATTGTTTTGCGCTCGCTTGATTTTTTCTGCGTGAATTGATCCGCCTTGCCCTGCAAAAAGAAAGAGGCGTTGATAAACGTCTCGTAATCCAGCCTCAGCGTTTGCTCGATTCGCGCTTGCGTCTCGCGCGTGGATTTTTCTGTCAGCGGCTTCCATCTTTCCCCGTCTTGAATTTGAAACTCCAACGTCCCGCTTTTTCCGCGCGGCAAAGTCCGCAACACGCGGAAGACATTGCCCTCGTAAGAAAAACTCAGCGCCACTTCCGCCGCTTTCACGTTTTGATTCAAATGAATCACGTCGGAGCTTTTGCCGCGCGCCTCGCCGAATAAAACCCAAGTGAGCGCGTCCAACAAAGACGATTTACCCGCGCCGTTTTGCCCCGAGATGCAGGCAAGGTCAAAGGCGTTGAAATCCAATTCAACGGGATCGTAATACGAGAGGAAACCTGAGATGCGAAGGTGAATGGGAATCATAAAATAAGTTCGATTATAATCGAACCGATATGTTTACCAATGAAACGCCCAACGTGAGTCGCCGCGCGACCATCCTCATGGTCATTCTCGCAACCATTCCCTGTTACTGCGTTGGTTTAATTGCGCTTTCTCTTTCGCCAGCTCCCGCGAAGCCAACCGCCACTCCCACCATCACAATGACGGGGACGCTGGTTACTCCGACTTTTAGTTTAACCCCGTTGATTGTGACGGGAACGATTACGCCGACTTTTACCGCAACATCCACGCCAACCGCCACGTCCACCCCGACGATTACGTTAACGCCATTTCAACCAAATACTTTCACGCCGACCACAAGCGCGACGCCAACGCCAAGCGCAACGCCAACCGTCAGCGAGACGCCCACGATTACCCTTACAATTGCGCCGTCGCCGACGCGCACACCGCCGACGCCTTCCGCAACGTTTCCGTACACACAAACGCCGTCCACGCCATCCGTAACGCCTTTTCCAACAAATACTCCGTAGTCGCGTTTGGCGCGCAACTTTTCTAAACCATGAGCGACATCCTCCCCTTTCTAAAATCCATCCTCTCCGTTTCGGGCTTATCAGGATACGAAACGCCAGTTGCGAATCTCATCGCGCAAAAGTGGACTCCGCTTGTGGACGAGGTTAGTCGCAGCAAACTCGGTTCATTGCATGGACTGAAAAAAGGTTCCGCTTCTTCTAAGAAAATTCAGCGTCCCTCGTTGATGATCGCCACGCACATGGACGCCATCGGTCTGATGGTGACGCGCATCGTGGACGAATTTTTATACGTCACGGAAATCGGCGGCATTGACGCGCGGATTTTGCCGGGCGTTCCCGTTCTCGTCCACGCTTCAAACGGCGACGAGTTGCACGGCGTCGTGGTCGCCCCGCCCGCAAATCTTTTACCCGAAGAACATGGCGTCGGCGGGGCTTCTTTGTTAAAGTCGCTATTAATAGATACGGGACTCGCTCCGCGCGAAGTTGCGAAGCGCGTCAAAGTAGGCGACAGAATCTCCTTCAACACCGAACCCATCGAGCTGGCTGGCGGATGCGTCAGCGGACATTCTCTCGATAACCGCGCCTCCGTCGCGGCGCTGACCATCTGCCTTGAAGAATTAAAAAACAAATCGCATCTTTGGGACGTGTGGGCGGTTGCCTCCGCGCAAGAAGAGGTCACGCTGGGCGGCGCGCAAACCTCCGCGTTTCAATTGCGCCCAACCATCGCCGTCACCGTAGACGTGACTTTTGGAAAAGGCTCCGGCGGCGGCTGGGAGGAATTTACAATCGGCAAGGGACCCACTTTAGGAATTGGTCCCACTAATCATCCCTTTTTACGCAAACGCTTTACCGAAGTCGCCGAGAAAGCGGAAATCCCTTTCAACCTTGAAGCCATGCCCGCGTATTCTTCCACCGACTCGGACGCGATTCAACTCACCGCCGAAGGAATTCCAACTATCAACATGGGCATTCCCCTGCGCTACATGCACACGCCCGTCGAGACCGGCGCGCTCAAAGACATTCAACGCGCGGGGCGTTTGCTGGCGGAGTTTGTCGCTTCGTTGGAGGGGGATTTTGAAGTAAGTTGGTAATTGGTAAATTGGGCGACAGCGGGAGATAAATTTTCACAAATAATCGAATAACGGCGAACATGCGCAAGTTCGCGCTTTTTTCTACTCTCTACTTTTCTCTACTCTCTAAGTTATAATTTTCCTATGGCACTAACCGCGTTAGATTTATCCCCCGAAGAACTCAAACAATATCGCCCACTGGAAGCCATTCGCCTGCGCAAACGCAGAACGCGAGCGGAGGTTGCCAAGCGTCGTCGGCGCGCTTTTACGGCGCTTCGCAAAGCGGTCAAACTTTTGAAAGAAGACTTTGGGGCGCAGGAAGTTATCCTCTTCGGTTCGCTGGCGCGGCGCGGGCAATTTACGCGCTTCTCCGATATTGACCTTGCCGCGCGAGGGATTCATCCTGATCGTTTTTATGCGGCGATGGAAGCGGTTTTATATTTAAGCCCAGAATTCAAAGTAGACCTAGCGGAACTTGAAACCTGTTCGCCTAACATGCTTAAAAGTATTGAAAAAGACGGGAAGCCGTTATATAAAGAAAACGCCAATAAATTAATAAAAACCGTTTTTTTAGACATAAATTTATTGTCAAACATATTTCAAAAATATTCCGATATTCAAGCCGTGTATTTATTCGGTTCGGTAGCGGCAGGCAAGGCAAACGCCAATAGCGATATTGATATTGCCGTCTATCCGCGCGATTCGTCTTTGCGCGATAAAAAATTAGAATTGTTGGCGGATTTAGCGCGAAACGGTTTTGACGACGTAGACCTTGTGTTTTTGGACGTCCCTAACATCTTGCTCCGTTTTGAAGCGGTGCGACACAATCGTCTTATTTATTGCGCTCCCGATTTCGACGCGGATTCATTTTTCTCGTTGATACTTCGTCAATATTTTGATTTTTTGCCGTACTTGCAAGTTCAGCGCGAAGCCTACAAACAAAGGGTGTTGGGATATGGTTAAGAGAGACGTCATTTTTAAACGATTGAATAAATTAGACGAATTTTTACAAATCTTATACGGCTTGCAAAAATATTCGTTTGAAGAGTTTTTGTCCGACCCCGAACATTACGGTAGCGTGGAAAGATTTCTTCATCTGGCGATTGAAACGACTTTAGATATTGGCAATCACGTTGTATCCGATCTTGGTTTAGGCGACGTCAATAGTTACAGCGATATTGCTTACAGCATGGAAGAAAAGGGGTATATTTCCGTCGAGTTGCGTGAAAAATGGCTTCGCATTATCGGGTTTCGCAACGTTCTCGTTCATCAATACATCGAAGTAAATCCCAAAATTGTCTACGATGTTTTGCAAAACAAGTTAGGCGACCTTGAAGAATTAAAAAAGGCGTTTGCCGTATTTCTTTAGACGGAGAATTTTATCTATGCTATCCATCGGCGCGACTCAAATAAAACTGCTTGAAAAATTATGCAACGCCATGTCCGTTTCGGGGGACGAGGGCGAGGTGCGGAAAATTGTCATGGAACAAGTCAAACCCTACGCGGACGAAGTGAAAGTGGATTCGATGGGCAGCGTCTTGGTTCGCAAGAAGGGAACGGGCAAAAAGCCTTTGTGCGTTTTATTAGACGCGCACATAGACGAAGTCGGCTTTATGATTGTGCGAAACTCCGACGACGGCTTTTGCGAATTTGAAGTTGTCGGCGGGATGGATAAGCGTTATCTCGCGGGCAAACAAGTGATAGTCGGCGAAAAACACGCGCTCGGCGTCATTGGGACGAAACCAATTCACCTGATGACTTATAGCGAAATGGAACACCCAATCAGTTTTGATTCCTTGCGAATTGATTTAGGTCCCGAAGGCAGCGCAAAAGTTGGAGACCGCGCGACGTTTGCGACAAAGTTCAAACGCGTCGGCGCTTCGATTATGGCAAAGTCCATTGACAACCGCATCGGCGTCGCTACGTTGATTGAATTGCTCAAACACGCGCCGAAGCAGATCGAGTTATGCTTATCGTTCAGCGTTCAAGAGGAAATCGGTTTGCGCGGCGCGAGGGTGGCGGGATATTATTTTGAGCCTGATCTCGCCGTCGTCGTTGATTCGACTCCCGCGCGGGATTTGCCTGATTACGACGGAAACGAAAACATCGTTTACAACGCCAAACTCGGCGAAGGTCCCGCGATTTACATGGCGAACTTGTCCGCGATTGACGACCAGCGCCTTGTGCGTTTTCTGGTTGAGATCGCCGAGAAAAATAAAATCCCATATCAATTCCGTCAGCCCGGCGGGGGCGGCACAAACGCAGGCGCAATTCAACAAGCGCGGACGGGCGTTCCCGTCGTCTCGGTTTCCGTGCCGCATCGCTACACCCATTCCCCAATCAGCGTGGCGCGCGTGGAAGATTGGAAGAATACGTTGAATTTGTTGCATTGCGCGTTAGGAAAAATGACGCGTGAGTTGGTAAACAGTAGATACGGAAACAAGTAGACAGGCAAACTTGAAAGGATTAATTGCCTTACTCGGTTCGGGCGAATATCTTACTGTAATGGATGACGTTGACCGTTATCTGCTCTCCAACTGTTGCGCGGAAAATAATCGCAAGCCGCGCGTGGTTTGTTTGCCGACGGCGGCGGGACGCGAGGGCGACGTCAGCGTGAATCGTTGGTCGAAGATGGGGCTGGAACATTTCACCCGTCTCGGCGCGGACGCGCAGGCGCTTCCCGTGATTGATTCCGCATCGGCAAATGACCCAAATCACGCCGCGATTGTCGAAGCCGCCGACATCGTCTATTTCTCAGGCGGCAATCCAAATTATTTATATCAAACGATGAAGGATAGTCTCGTTTGGAGAGCCGCGCAAAAAGCATGGGAACGCGGCGCGGTTTACGCGGGTTGTTCCGCCGGCGCGATGATTCTGGGCAAGACGATTCCCGATTTTCGCATGCTGGGCTTGCGCTCCACCTCCGCGTTTGGCGTTGTGTCCGTCGTTTTCGTCATCCCGCATTTTGACGCGATTCCTTTGTTTGGCAAGCCGCTGGTTGCGACGTTGCGCAAACGCTTGAAAGGCGGCGAAGTTATGCTTTGCATTGACGAGGATACCGCCGTCGTCGGAAAACTCAACGAAGCGTGGACGGTGATGGGCGCGGCGAGAGCGCATGTATTTACAAGAAACGACAGCGTGAGTTATAACGCTGGCGAAAAAATTATATTAAAGTGACAGTCACCTTAAAGGTGACTGTCACTTTACGAGGCAACCATGAAGCAATTACTCAAAACGCTCGCTGAAACTTTTGGACCTTCGGGATACGAAGACGCGGTGCGCGAAGCGATCTTGAAAGAAATCAAACCGCTGGCGGATGAAATCCGCGTGGACGCGCTGGGGAATTTAATCGCGCGGAAGAAACCCGCGAAAGGCGCGCAGCATCCAAAGAAGATTATGCTCGCCGCGCACACGGACGAAATCGGCGTGATCGTCAGTCACATTGATAAAAACGGTTTTGCGCGTTTCACAAACGTTGGCGGAACTTTTGGCAGGTACACGCTTGGCGCGCGAGTTCGCTTTTTGAACGGCGCGACAGGCATTGTCGGCTATGACCGCTTGGAGAAAGTTGATCATTGGCTGCCGATTGATAAAATGTATATTGACTTGGGCGCGACCAGCAAAGCGGATTGCCCCGTCAAAGTCGGCGACGTCGCCGCGTTTGAGCGCGCGTTTACGGAAATGGGAAATCGCCTCGTTGCCAAATCTCTGGATGACCGCGCGGGCGTGACGGTTTTGATTGAAACGTTGCGCGCGATAAAATCCACGCCTAACGATTTATATTTTGCGTTCACGACGCAAGAAGAAGTCGGGACGCGCGGCGCGGGTCCTGCCGCTTACGGCATTGACCCTGATATTGGAATCGCGGTGGACGTGACCGCCACCGGCGATACGCCCGCTTCGTCAAAAATGGTCATGGAACTTGGGAAGGGTCCCTGCGTAAAATTCCGCGACGTCGGCATGTTGTCCGATGCGCGCGTTGTGAATTGGATGATCCAGACGGCGGAGAAGGCGAAGATTCCGTATCAGCGCGAAGTGTTGTTGGTGGGTAGCACGGACGCGCGCGAGATTCAAGTTTCGCGCGCGGGCGTGATGGCGGGCGGGCTGTCTATTCCCTGTCGCTACGTCCACTCCGCTTCGGAGATGATAGATTACGGCGATTTGAAAAATTCGGTTAAGTTGTTGACGGCGATGTTGAGTAAGCCCGTGAATTTGTAGGATGAATAAGGGGCGATTACAACGCGACTAGCGGATATAGTCATAACCGATTGTGCGATGAGCGTCTTTTAGTCGCCCTTCAATCTGATTGCAAAAGAATAATAAAGAAGCGGCTCGTTGACGATTCAAATTTGGAATGATAGAATACCAACCGTATCTAATGCGCCCCCATCGTCTAGTGGCCCAGGACGAAGCCCTCTCAAGGCTTAAACCGGGATTCGAATTCCCGTGGGGGCACACTATGAGTCGCCGTCAGGCGGCTTTTATTTTTAAGGAGTTGAATGAATTATGATTTACGCAAACTCTGGCGAAAATCGGCGTTAGAGAACGCCGATTACGCTCAAAAGACGTTGTTTTGCGCAAGCCCAATGAATATAAAATTATTGCGCATCGTTTTGAGCGCGTTTGTTTGAAGACGACAACAAGCGCCAATTATTTTATTTTGCTCAGCGCATATTCCGCCAGCGCCGCGATGGTCAGCGAGGGATTGACGCCGGGGTTGGCGGGCATGATCGAACCGTCAATGATATACAAGCCTTTGTAGTTGTGAATTTCAAAATTCTCGTCCACCACGCCTTCGTCGGCGTTTTTTCCAATTGGCGCGCCGCCGAGGATATGCGCGGTGGTGGGCAGGTTGAGCAAATTCTCGCCGACAGAACCGAGCGCGATTCCGTTTGCGCGTTTGGCAAACTCGCGCGTTAATTCATGCGAGCCTTGCACCTGCGCGCCGATTTCATAGCCGGGTTCTTTCTCCGCGACCATGCCGCGCCGAAACAGGGTGTACGCGCTTCGTCCAATTTGAAAACGCATGCGATTATCCGCGTGTTGCATGACGAGCAAAATGGTCGTGTTGTGCGCCCAACCGGGCAAGACCAGCGCTTTCAAAAAATCAAGGGGATGCGTTAGCGACCAGATAATGAATCTCAAAATTCGCATCGGGACGCCGACGTCGGAGTCAATCAGCGGCGCGGCGAGGTAACGCATAATCGAAGAGCCGTCGGGATAGCGCACGGGTTCAATGCGCGTCATTTCGTCGTAGTTATAAATCGAAGAGATGGATACGCCTTCGGAATAATTGATATCGGATTTGCGCGCCAAACTTCCCAGCAACGCTTCGGAGTTCGTTCGCACGACATGACCTAACTTGGGGGAGAGTTTCGGCAACGAGCCTTTCACGTCGCGCAAATTTAAAAGCAACTTGATCGTCCCCATCACGCCCGCCGAAAAAATTACGTTGTTTGCGAGGACAGTTTGCCTACGTTTAAAAATAGCAGTGGAAGATTGATAAACAATTTCATAGGTCGAAGGTTGAAGGTCAAAGGTTGAAGGTCTAACGTCAACGACTTCAACTTCCGCTTTTATCTCCGCGCCGTTTTTCTCCGCAATGTATAAATAATTCTTCGGCAACGTATTCTTCGCGTTATAGCGACAGCCGACCATACACGCGCCGCAATGTTTACAGCCTGCGCGAGCGAGACCCGCCCCGCCAAAATACGGATCGTCTACCGTGACGCCTTCCGCGCCGAAATACGCGCCCACGTCCGTTGCGCGGAAGGTGTGTCCCATGCCGCGCTCTTCTGCCATTTCTTTGAGGATTAAATCCGCCTTCCATAATTTGGGATTGCGCGCCGCGCCGAGCATTTTCTTCGCCGTCTCGTAATGCGGACGCAACGCCGCGCCCCATTTGACGTTTTGATTCCATGCGGGCGTTGCAAACGTCTCGTCGCTGGGGACTTCCAACACGTTGGCGTAGCCCAAACTTCCGCCGCCGACTCCCGCGCCGTGCAAGACCATCACGCCTTTAAGCAGGCTGATTTGCAAAATCCCAAAAGCGCGAATTGCGGGCGACCATAAATATTTCCAATATTGCCAGTTGGATTTGGCGAAGTCGCTATCTTCAAAGCGCTTGCCTTTTTCAAGCACAAGGACGGAATAGCCTTTTTCCGTCAAACGCATTGCGGAAACTGACCCGCCGAACCCCGAACCGATGATGACGTAATCGTAAGTTTTCATGGGACGCCGCCGAAGAATTTTATAACCTGCGGATTTAACGTCGCTATTCGATTCGTCTCGCTGGTGAAGGCGAGCAAAAAGCCGACGCAAATTGTAGCGACGAGAAGCAGGTTTGCCGCCGCGATAAAAACTTTCGATTTGCTGGAAACGATTCGCCAATATCCTAAAACAGCCAGCAACGCAATTTGAGAAATCAAATCCACGAGAAAGCGAGTTTGGCTGAAAAAGTAAAACAAGAGCGTGAGGAGGTTAATGAGGAAAGAGCCAGAAAGAAGAAAGATGAAAAGAGAGTAGAGAGTGGAAGCGTTTTTTTTGAAGGCATAAAAGGCGAGAATCAAAAACGGAGCGCTGAATAATAATCCCGTCACGGGCCCCGCCGCGTAGAAGTAGGTTTCGGGGAAGTTTGTGTTGATTATCGGCTTGATGAAGGGAAATCCTGAAATAAAGTTAAACGGTTGAAAAAAATAATTGTATAAATTTAGAAAAAAATAATCGGGACGAAAGATCCAATCCAAATGCTGGTTGAGATTGAAAATGGTGATTTGATAGCGCAACCCAAATTCCAACGGAGAATCAAAACGCGCCCAGTTGTGCCAGCCGACGGCAAGCGCGCCGAATATTAGCGGGGCAAAAAATGCAAAGAGCATTAACCGCTGAGGCACGGAGACGCGGAGTTTTTTTAATCTCAGCGTCTCCGTGTCTCCGCGGTTCAAATCTTTTATGACTTGCCAAGAAACGAGCGCGGCAAAGAAAATCACGGATAATACATTAATCGCCCGCGACCCGACCGAGCAAGCCCAAAATAACCCCGCGAGGAAAAGATAGATTTTTCCCTTCGTAGCCTTTGTGTCCTTTGTGTTTAAATTTGTTTCAAAAGCGAGTAACGCAAAATAAACGCCGCCGATTAAAAAGAATTGCCCCGCGCCAATTGCGGCTTCGTAGACGTTGGGGACGTTCAACGACCAGAGGACGGGCATGATGAATCCGACTAACGGAATGCAGACGAACGCGCTCCACGCGGGGAGCTCCGCGAAGAAAGTCCGCCACAGATTTAAAATGATTAGAGAGTTGAATACAAGCAACCCCGCGAGAAAAAAATAAACGAGAAAAATATCCGTCACTTTCACGCCAAGCGTTGATTGAATCGGCGCGATCAGTAACGCGGGGACGGGTCCCCAATATAAATAGAACTTCCCTTTATATAACGACAAGTCCCAAACTTCGTCGCTAAACGGCGGACGGGAATTGGGGTCGTTGGGATCAGATTCAAGCAAGGCTTTGCTTGGCTTGCGCTCCAAGTAAAGATGACCTTTGTTGAAGCTGTCCGCGAGTTGGGTGTAATAATGGGTGGTGTGATCCCATGCGGTGAAGTTTCCGTAAGTAATAAACCACGCATAAACCGTAAAAATCATCGCCCAAATGTGCGCGAGCAAAAATAGAATTTTGATATTTTCGGAAAATAGGACGCGGACGAACGCAGACGAACGCGGATTTTTATAAAAGAAAACGACGACAAAAATCAGCGTAACGCCGACGAAGAGCAAAACAAACCGCGAGCGGCTCCAAGTCGCGTTGGGGTCAAACCCAAATTTGTAGGCGAAAATTGCGGTCAGGGCGCAGGTTACGCCGTCCAGCAATAATAGCGTGGGAATGATGCGATTAGAGAGAGAGGTTTTGCCCATGCGATAATTCTAACAGAGGAAAAAAAGTTCGCGCGGCAACTAGCCTAGAGTTGTCGCGTCTAAATTTGGGTAAAAACAATCTCTCGCAGGAGAATCTAAGCCGATGAAAATCGCCTCGTCAAAGTCGTCGCCGCTGGAATGTAAATGCGATAGCCTTGCGCGGTTTTTGCCTTCGCTTTACCTATCCACTTTTCACTGGTAAAATGGACGCATAAATTTCAGAAAAGGATAAAATTCAAACATGAACGAAGATATGATGCAAGTTGGCGATACCGTCAAAGACGGTTTGGTTGTTTCGATGGAATACACCTTGACGGTGGACGGCGAAGTGATTGACACTTCCACGGAATCGGGACCTTTGCAATTTCTCACCGGACATGACAACATTGTCCCCGGGCTTGAACGTGAAGTGATCGGCATGAAGATTGGCGAGAGCAAGGATGTGGAGGTTTTACCCGAGGATAGTTATGGCGATATTGATGAAGAAGCCTTCATCACGGTATCGCGCACTGAATTTCCAGAGGAAATGGTTCTGCGCGTGGGCATGGAATTGAACGCCACCGACGAAGAAGGCAAAAGCCAATTTTCGCGCGTGGTCAGCTTTGACGACGAAAATGTCAACCTCGACCTTAATCATCCTCTCGTCGGCAAGGTGTTGAATTTCAACGTAAAAATAGTAGCGTTGCGCGAGGCGACCTCGGAAGAAGTTAATCACGGTCACGCGCATGAAGATACGCCGCGCCGCAAAGAATAAGTCAAGGGCGTCCGCAAAGAGCCGTCCGCTGGCGCTGGTTATTCAGCGTCGAGGCAGTTCCAGCGCTCTCATTCCTGAATCAATGGGAGCGTTTCAAACCTAACTGGGTTATATGTCTCGCGAGTTTGTTTTATTTTTCAGACAACCCGCGGGACTTTTTATTTTTATGAAAATCAATAAAACTCCGCTTCCATTTCTTGCTTTGGCTATGCTTGCCTTCCTATTCGCGCTGTGGGCGGGACTCTTGCGTTTAGGTTGGCAATTGCCTGCGCCAACGTCTTCGCTTGCCATGCTCCACGGTCCAATTATGATTTCTGGATTTCTCGGCGCATTGATTATGCTAGAGCGCGTCGTCGCGCTACAAATCCGTTGGATGTACGGCGTTCCGCTTTTTGCGGGAATTGGCTGGATAACCACGCTGTTGGGTTTTTCTTTTGGACCCATCCTGCTGACGCTCGCAAGTTTCGGCGGCGTTTTGATTCTTGGATACATGACGCGCCGCGAATTTGTGTTGCATACAGCCACCATGTTTTTGGGCGCGCTGGCGTGGTTTGTGGGAAACGTCCTTTGGCTCGCAGGCGGCGCCATTCCTCAAATCGTATATTGGTGGCTGGCGTTTTTGGTCTTGACCATTTTGGGCGAACGCTTGGAGCTGAGCCGCGTTTTGAATCTGGCGGGCGCGCGGCAAAATCTTTTTGTGGGCATCCTCGCGGCGTTTATCGCGGGCGTGATTGCGACGTTGGGCAACGTTCAATTGGGCGCGCGGCTTTGCGGAGGCGCAATGGTCGCGCTGGCGTTGTGGTCGCTCTCCAACGATATTGCGTGGCGCAACTTGAATCATCGTCTGCCGCTGACCCGTTATATTGCGCGCTGTCTGGCGTTGGGATTTATCTGGCTGGGAGTTGGCGGCGCGCTCAGCTTGATTTACGGCGCGCAAGTCGCGGGACCAATTTACGACGCGATTCTGCACGCTGTTTTCGTCGGCTTTGTGATTTCCATGATCTTCGGTCACGCGCCGATTATTTTCCCGTCCATTATCGGTGTGCCGATTTCGTTTTATCCCCCGTTTTATATTCATTTGACCTTGCTGCACCTCTCGCTTGTTTTGCGCATTGCAAGCGACCTGACGCAATGGAACGTTGGGCGCATGTATGGCGGCTTGCTCAATGAAGTCGCGATTGCGCTGTTCTTGGCGATGACGATTTATTCCGTGAGAAGGTCGTTGAAAACGCTTGCGTAGGATAAGTCTATAAACTTGTCCTACGGCGTCTCACGCTTCGATGTTTTCGTAAGTTCCGGTTGTTTTCGCTTTACGCTGTTTTTTCCATTTCAGCGCCCGCGCGACCCCAAAGCCGAAGACGACCAAGCCTAAAACCAATCCGCCAAAGTTGCTGAGAAAATCGCTGACCAATTCCCATTGATTGCCGAACCAATACCCCAATCCGCCGTATAAAATAATCCAAACAATCTCGCCTGTTATATCGTAAAGCAGGAAATGCGAGAATTTATATCCGCCGCCGCCCGCGATTAAATTGGTGGGAATAGCGACGGCGGTGACCAACCAGCGCGTGAGAAAAACCGCCAACCCTGCGCGTTGTTGAAATGATTTGCTTGCATTAATCCAGACGGGGGAATTTCCGAAGCGCTGTCGCATCCAATTTTTTGCGTAATATCCCATCCCAAAACTAAGCGTATCCCCAATTGTCGCGCCGACCAATCCAAGCATGGCGACGCTCGTCCAATTCAAAAATCCTTGCTGGCTAAACGCGCCCGCCGCAATCACGACTGCCGACGCGCCGACGGGCAATCCCAACGCGCCTAATAATAAAATCAACCCGACCAATGGCGCGCCGTAATTGATAACTTGGGTGAGAAAAAATTCGGACATTGGAATTTATGGAGCGGGCGGCGGAGAACTGAGTTTGGGCGGCGATTGGTTTGCCCGAATAATCGCTTTCGTCAATTCTAAAATCGAAACGCTGGTTGCGGGATAATATTCGTCGTCCAAGTCTTTTAGGCTTTTGTCTCGATTGCCTTGTTGCGGAATCTTCAACCCCTTAAAGATAATTTCTTCAGGTACGCGATATAGTTTGGAAATGTAGGGAATCGTCATCCAGCCGCGCATCAATTCGACGTTGGTTTCAAACGTCCCTGGCGGCGGAGGTCGGCGTCCTTGAAATTTTTTATAAGCGCGAACCGCGCGCATTCCAAAAAATGCGACGAGCAGAATTCCAAGTATGACGATCCCGATGGTGATTGCGCGCTGTTTGGACGCTGCGTTTGTAAACATAAATTTCCTATTCCCCCTAGCCCCTCTCCCGCAGAGAGGGGGATTTGGACTCCCTTCCCCCTACGGGGGAAGGGCTGGGGATGAGGGCGGTTACTCTTTCCACTCCAATTCAAAATCGCCGACGTAAACCGTGTCGTCCTCTTGTATGCCCGCTTCGCGGAGGGCTTTATCTATGCCGAGTTTTTCCATGATCCTTTGGAATCTGCGGACGGAGCCGTCGTGTTCCCAATACGTCATCTTTGCCGAGCGTTCAATCGCCACGCCCGTCACGCGCCACTTATCCCCGTCTTCGCGCGCAACCTCGAATTGATTCGGGTCAACGTCGGGCTTATAGATTGGGAGCGTATCGTCCAACGCTTCGATGGGAATGTCGGCCAGCTTGCGATGCGCGGCGATTAAAACGTCGCGGGTGTTTGTGCGCGCCATCGCGGAAATGGTCATTACTTCCACTTTTTGTTTTTTGAAACTCGCCTTGATTTTTTTCAAGCGCTCTTGCGCGTCGGGTTGGTCAATTTTATTGAGCGCCACAATCTGCGGCTTGGCGGTCAGTTTCGGGTCAAAGAGCGCCAACTCGTTGTTGATTTGGCTATAATCCGCGAGCGGGTCTTCGGATAAACAATCCACAACATGGATCAGCGCGCGTGTGCGTTGAATGTGACGCAAGAAGTCATGCCCCAAGCCCGCGCCTTCCGCCGCGCCTTCAATCAAACCGGGAATGTCCGCCAGCACGACGGTTACGTCGTCGTCAATCTGCGCCACGCCGAGATTCGGCTCTAGCGTCGTGAATGGATAATCGCCAATCTTCGGATGCGCGTTGGTCAGCGCCGCCAGCAAAGTGGATTTGCCCGCGTTGGGCAAACCGATGATGCCAATATCCGCGATGAGTTTGAGCTCGAGGCGAAGCAGTTTCTCTTCGTGCGGTTCGCCGCGTTCCGCCATGCGCGGAGCTTGATTGCGCGAGGTGGCGTAATGCTGGTTGCCAAGTCCGCCGCGCCCGCCTTTGCAGATTAAGAGACGCTGACCCGCTGTGGTGAGGTCGCCGAGCAATGCGCCGGTTTCGGCGTCGTAAATCACCGTGCCGGGCGGGATATAAACAACGAGGTCTTTTCCGCTCCGCCCGGTCTTCTCGGAGCCGCCGCCTTTTTTGCCTTCGTCCGCCGCGAACTTTTCATTTTGTCGAAACGCGGAAAGCGTATTCAACGTCGCCTTCACTTCAAAGACGACGCTGCCGCCCCGGCCGCCGTCGCCGCCGTCGGGACCGCCCAACGGCACAAATTTCTCGCGGCGAAAATGCACCATGCCGTCTCCGCCTTTGCCTGACCTTACGTGGATAGTTACTTGATCTATGAACATGCTTCCATTATAGCCGCTTCATGGGGATTTCATTAAAGCAGTCTGCCGCGTTTGGTCATTTGGTTTCGCAAAACGCAAGAGCGCCCCTGATTTCTCATCAGGGGCGCTCTTGCGTTACAAGTTTTGCTTACGGCGTGTAATACTCAATCGTCAACTGCGGTCGGTCGGTTGCCGTCAGAGCGTCGCCGCCGTAGAACGAGACGAAATCCATGGCTTTGTTATTGTTGTCGTCCGACGCAAAGCGTAGGCGGAATTGCGTCACGCCAAACGGGTTGACGTATTTGAAATTGACTGGGTTTAGCGTGAGTTGATATGTAGGGAGTATTGTCGCAACAAAACTGCCCGCGCTTGAAATGAGCGCGCCCGGCGCTTGAAAATCCGTCGCTTCCAGCGGACTAAGACCGAAGAAGCCTTTTGCCATATCCGCGATTAACGCGCCGTGTGTAGTAAAGGGATCCGTGCCGGTTACGCCCGTTTTCTTGATTTTTACCGTCGCTTTGCTAATGATTGCATTGTCCGGTAATCTGGACGTATCGAAATACAGAAGCGAGCGATATTGCTTGTTTGCGGAGTCGTC
>Ga0315281_10000487_pt1 | contig 55067 bp, 52 predicted proteins | sample YL17G07_0_MG_FD_204540 | JGI IMG/M metagenome (GOLD analysis project Ga0315281, IMG submission 204540) | Sediment microbial communities from Yellowstone Lake, YNP, Wyoming, USA - YL17G07_0 | ecosystem: Environmental > Aquatic > Freshwater > Lake > Sediment | place: USA: Wyoming | collected...
TTACTCATGGCCTGCCTCCTTGGTTGTGGCTCTGTGCTGTTGGTCCTTGCGGCTTACAGCTTAACCCACGTTGCAAGGTTCGCAGGCCTTTAACTTTCAACCATTATGTCTACAGAAAACCACGCCATCCGTACGGGCACGGCGTGCCGTGCCCAACCAAACCATTTCTTGGTTTCCAGGCGGGCCGAAGGCGCAAGAATGACTTTACCGCCCAGGGGCGGACTGGAGGGGGGCCGGTAAGGTTCTACCATTCTTTCTTGTTGGCCACGGTGATTTGACCGAAAAGTGTCTTATTAACAGCGAAGAACCGTATCCCAAGAGCCTGACGATCCTGACAAATTAACCGGCATCATCGCGTCTCAGGGGAACCGGATGAATGGAGAACTTCGGTCAGGGCGGCAGGGATCTGCCGAATGATTTCCTTTACCTGGGTGGCCGGGGTAGGCTGAGCTAAATCTCCGGCCCGGCGGTTGGTTCGGGCTGCCATGACCGCGGCGTCGCCGACTTCCCGGCCCGCGTCGATGAGGGCGGCGACAATGTCCGTCAAGGTGTCCCCGGTGCCGCCGATAGCTTCCAGGGCTGCGGTGCAGGGCCGGTCCACGGTGGCCACGATCCCCTGGGGAGCGGCCAAATAATCGATGCTTCCTTTGACCAGCAAGTTCCGGGCGGCGTTATCATGGCTATAAGCCCGGGCAATGAGGTCCGGCACCCGGTTGTCGTCATGGAGAATAAAACCCCGGGTATAGAAGGGGTGGGGGGCCTCTTCATCCGCCAGAAAGGCCAGTTCGCCCACGTCCGGGGTAAAGAGGTCATACTCCATGGCCTGGCCGGACATCTTGGCGGCGTACATAAAGCCGGCATCGGCGATGAGGGTCGGCCGACGGGACAGTGCCTCGATGGCAAACAGAACCCGGTTATGCCAGTCCACATCCGGCAGCAGGTAGTGGAAGACCAAGGTGCCAAAGCCATTCTGGGGGAAGTTATCCACCAGATGTTCGTAAAGTTTGCGGCTGCCTGCCCCCCGGCCGATATCGCCCACCAGACAGGCGAAGGGCGGCGGTTGCCCCAGGGTGTTCAGGGTCTGGATGGCCGCGGCTATCAGGGCCGGGGTGCCCCGGTTAACCGGCACCCGGTTTCCTTGCAGGGAGATTTCCTGGCCGCAGAGCTGCACCTCTCCTGCCACCAGGGGGAAATCCTGACGCGGGATAGTGCCGACAATCAGGAGCATTGACGCTGCACCTCCTCAAAAGCCAACTGCAGGGCGTAGCCGCAAAGAGTGTGCCCGATATTGCAGGGCTTGGGGGCCTCGGAGAGGGTTTTCCCCACCATCTCCTGGGCCAGATAGGGGACATCCGGGCAGCCGCCGCCGGAGATGTTGACGATCACCTGGCTGGCTTTATCAATGGTCAGTTTCATATTGGCGGCCCGAACCATCAGGTAGGCGCCGAAGTCCTTGATATGAAAAAGATTTACCGGTTCCAGGAGGGGACCGCTCACCGGCACCGCCTGCAAAGGCGGAACCCCGGCCGCAGAGAGGGTGCCGACGATCTTGAGTTCGGCCAGCAAGGGAAACTCGATGACCAGATCGCAGCCCCGGCGGAACTCCGGGGGCGGACCCATGACCCGAATGGGCCAGCCTTCGCTCTTCAGCACCTTCTCGGCCCGGATTACTTCGCTGGTGCTCTGAAAAAACAGGAAACCCCGGTCGGATTTTTCGGCTTTGACCGCGGGGGTTGACTGGCGCCGCCAAAATCTCCAAAAGACCATGACACTGCTCCTTACGCGATCTTGTCCCGGAAGCCCTTCGGGTTATTAAACCTGTAAGCATCATTTATGCCCAAAAGGAAAAGTCATTGAGTTTCCAGGAGTTAAACGGAATTTTCGAGAAGGCATTGAGCCTGAACACACTTTGCCATCGTCAGTACATAAAAAATTATCCTGATCAGGTTTTGCCCTTTATAATGCAAGAAATTACCCCGAAGGGTTTTCACCCCGGGGGTGAGGCACGGGTGGCGATGGGGAAGGGGCGCAGGGTTTGACTGACAGGGGGGAAACTGCCATCACCGGGGACCAGAGGGCCGACGGCCTTACGCCGACAAGACGGCGCTGGATTCTCCTGACTATCTGCCTGGGGGCCTTCATGGGCACCCTGGACACCAGCATCGTTAACGTGGCCCTGCCTCAAATCGCCCGGCAGTTCCACAGCTCTCTGGGGCAGATTTCCTGGGTGCTGGTGATCTATTTCCTGGTCAACGTCTCTCTCTTGCTGGCCAGCGGCCGGTTAGGGGACCTGCTGGCCCCGGGCAGGCTATACCTGCTGGGGTTGACCATCTTTACCGGGGCGTCGGCCCTCTGTGGCTTGAGCCCGGGGCTGGCCTTTATGGTGGCCAGCCGGGCTTTCCAGGGAGTGGGGGCCTCCCTGATGTTAGGTCAGGCTCCCAAGCTGATTGCCCTGACTTACGGGGAAGGGGAGCGGGGACTGGCCCTGGGTCTGTTCTCCACGGCCTTTGCCAGCGGGGTGAGCGTGGGCGCGCCCTTGGGCGGGTTGATCACTTACTACCTGGGCTGGCCTTACATTTTTTTCATCAATATTCCTATCTGCACCGTGGCCCTGGTACTGGGGAGCCGGGTCCTGCTCTACCTTCCGGCGCCGCAGTCCTGGGATTGGCGGGCCTTCGATCTCCGGGGCGCCTTGACCCTGGCCGGCACCCTGGGGCTGTTTCTGCTGGGACTGACCTGGATCCGTCAGGGGGGCTGGCACGGCGGTTGGACCGGCGCGGTCCTGGGGCTGTCGGGGATGCTATTCCTGCTGCTCCTGTCTATGGAGCGCCGTCATCCGGCCCCTTTGCTGCATCGGGACCTCTGGGGACAGTGGGCCTTTGTGGTAGGCTCGGCGGCCGTGGTCCTCACCTTTGCCGCGGTGATGGGCCTCTTTTTTCTGATTCCCTTTTTCCTGGAGCAGATCTACGGGTACTCCACGGAGCAGACCGGGTTCATGCTGGCCTCCCTGAGCGTCAGCAATGCCCTGGTGGCGGGGATTGGGGGTTACCTGGCCGACCGCCTGGGCAACCTATTGGTCCTCAGGATCGGCGCCGGCCTGATCCTGTTGGGCCTCGGTTCCATGCTGCTCACGGGGGCCGGGGAGTCCGCCCTGGGGCTGGTGGGCCGTTTTATCCTGATCGGCGGCGGCTTTGGGCTCTTTCAGGCGCCGAATCTCAATGAAATCATCCAGGGGGCGCCCCCAGCCCTGGTGGGCTTGGCGGCCAGCACCAACGCGGTTCTCAAGCACCTGGGGGCGCTCCTGGGGATCACCACCCTGGTGATGGTCTTTGCCTGGATCAATCTGCACCAGGTGAGCCTCCGGGGGGATGTCAGCCTGGGGATTACTGCTTTTCACTGGGCCTTTGCCGTGGCGGCGCTGATCGGCGCGGTGAATTTGCTGGTGAACCTGCTGCCCCGGCGGTTTTCGTAGCCTGTCGCCCGATAAAGCAAAATGTAGCCGCAGGCCTTATTGTGAAAGTCAACCGCAAGATCCCCTTAAATCCCAATGATGTTCACTTAGGCGCCCTGTAGGGGCGGGGTCTCCCCGCCCAGGCATAAGAAGGGCCATTTGACGGGCGGGAGAACCCCGCCCCTACAGGCAGTTGCCCATGACTTTGGGTTCACCCATGAACTATGAAAAGTTCGGTAGGGCGGGCGTCCCGCCCGCCGTGCCGGTCTGCACATCGGCCCTGGATGCACAGGCGAGACGCCTGTGCCACCAATTTATAAACACTTTTCAAGTCAGTCCAAGGAGGAAAAGTGACCGGGACTAATATCGGGCCGATCCTGGCCCTGGTGGGGTTTGTGGTGCTGATCTTCAGCACCTGGGGGGGGCGGGGTAGCCGGCGTACCGGCCCCTTACGGCAACCGCCGTCGCGCCGGCAGCGTCTGGCGGGGTTTGCCGCCATTGCCCTCATCCTGGCGGGTTTAGTGTTGATGTGGGCCCAGAAATAAATGGCCCGGGCCCCCCGGAGGAAGCCCAGGCCCCGCTTGGAGGGATCGTTGGGACCCCGTTGACCTTATCGGCGCAAGAAAAAAAAACTTAAAATTTTCAGTGCATATTGGCCAATTTTTTTTCAAAAAGGTCATAATTTAACTTCAAAAAATTCTTGACCGGTTTTATAATAGGGTCCTACACAGGAGCATCCTAGCCGGGGCAAGAGATTTTCCCCGGGAAATGCTGTCGTTCCCGGCTTCCCCGGTGCGTCTGCGTGCACCTGCCGGGCCACGGAAGCCGGCCAACCCATCGGACGAGGGGACGACCATGAAAGGGAAATTCGTTGAGGCCGTAATCCTGCTGTTTTTCTTGAGCTTCTTGTTACCTTCGGTCGCACGGGCGGTTGACGTATGCGAGTTCACCCAGGTGGAGGGTGACGTGGATCTTCTCAAGGTCGGCAAGCCGCCGGTTATCCCGGCCAAGGTGAAGCTTGCGGCCGCGGAGAAGGATGCGGTGCACACCAAGGTGGCTTCCCGGGCTCAGTTGCGATTCATCGACGCCTCCAATCTGACCATCTCCCCCAAGAGTGAGATTACCATCGAATCTTACATGTATGACGCCGCCAAGGCCCAGCGCCAGGCGGTGACCGGCATTTCCCAGGGGATGATGCAGGTGGTGGTCACTAACCTGCAGAAAATGCAGGAACCGGATTTCATTATCAAGACCCCCACCGCCATCATGGGAATTCGGGGCACTGTGGTGAATGTCATCGTGGGCAAGGATGAGAAGGGGCGCGATCTGACCATCGCTCACGTCCCCCAGGGGTTGGTGGAAATCCGATCCTCCGACTCCGGCGTCAAGGGTACGTCCACCTTATCCAACGGCCAGGCCGTTTCCGTGCTGGCCAAAGAGGCCCCCACCAACGTCGTGACCCTGACCCCAGGTCAGGCGGGAAAGATCAGCAGCTTCGAGAAATCGGGGGCGCCGGAGGTGTTCAAGGGCGATGCCAGCAACGCGGCGGACGCCCTCAATAAAACAGAGGCGCCCGGCGCCGCCGTGGCCTCCACCGTCCGGTCGACTGGCCCAGCCAATCCCACCACCATCACCTTTCCTGGCACCGGACAGTCGGCAAGCGACACTAAATAATCGTCCAGGAGGCCGAGTTCCCGCCGGCTTGGTAGTTGATTGCTGAAATAGGACGCCGGTTTCAAGGCCCTCCTCACCCCAACCCTCTCCACCCGCAGGCGGGTGGAGAGGGGGTCGTTAATTCCCCCAGATTCAGAGACGCCCAGGTTTTAATCGTTACCGGATTTGTGAGATAGCCCCCTTGGGGAGGCCAACGGCTTAACCCGGCCCACAGCGATCCCCTGGCCGGGTCTGGCTTCGGCAGGGGAGGGCGCCTCCGGAAGGCTTGCCGCGAACCTTCGCAATTTTGAGGGGGAATAGGGTCGGCGAGGGCACTCAAGGCGGGGTGGAAAGGCGTCTGCCGATGGGCCCTGGTGGGGCGCGGGAGGTTGAAACCTGGGCTGGCGGGTTCTTGTGCACTTAACCGGACATCTGCGCGAGGTTGTAAGTCTTACCTTTTCGCTCCCCCGGCCTGAGCGCCGGGGGACGGCCCCCGAAATATCAACACCGCACCATCCTAGTTCAGAGCCGCCAGGCTCACCTCTTCCCCGCTGGTATTTTCGGCCTCCCAGGGGGACTTGGGCAGCCGGGACAATCTCAGGACTTTGAGGGCGATTTGGTGCAGGGCCTGGGCGGCCTTGCCGCTTTTTTGCAGCACCGGGAAAGGCGTCATCTGGTTGACGGCCGTTTCCACCAGGGGATCGTAGGGCACCTCCCCCAGAATTTCCGGTTGAATGCCGAGGTAATCGGCGCAGACCGTCTGAATGATCTCGGGGGACCGGAGATCCTGGGGACTTTTCGCCATGTTGACGGCCAAAAAGAGGCGGAAGTCCCACAAAGCCCCACTCAGCCGCTCGTAGCGTCCGGGGTCGGTTTCCTTGAAGACCGCCAAAAGCTGAGAGATGGAGCCGATCTCAGAGTTGACACTCCCTATCTGGTAAAGCAATCCCAAGACCTCATCATCTTTGGTGAATTCCCGAGCCAGTTTCCGGTACAGGGCGCTTTTGATGAAGCCGTAGGCGTTTTGCAAAGAAGTGGCCTGGCTGGTGAACAGAACGATCTTCCCGGGGGAATAGTTGAAGAAATCCAGCAGATTGAAACTGGTGCCGGCTCCCAAATCCAGGAGGACGAAATCCGCGGGGAGTGCTTCGATTTCCTTGAGGATCCGGAGTTTCTGGGCGTAGGTGGGATTGGCGGCCCCAAGCACATCGTCCGAGCCGCAGATGAGGCCGATGCCCTCTATGGGCGTTTCCAGGATGGTGTCTTCCAGGCGGGGGGTTTTTTTCTGCAGGAAGTGGTCGAGGGTGACCTGGGGATAGCGAATCCCCATGAGGGTGTGTAGGTTTGCCCCCCCCAGATCGGCGTCAATCATAATCACTTTCTTTTTCAGGCGGGCCAGGCAAATTCCCAAACCCAAACTGCAAATGCTTTTGCCGATGCCACCCTTCCCACCACCGATACTCCAGAGTTTGATCCTGGATCTCATCGGCATCTCTCCTTCAGATCCGCCAAAGACGAGGTTTTTACGGTTTACTGGGCTCCCTGAATTTTCCGCCACAGGGAATGCAAACCTTTGCCGCCGATAGTCAGCAAGCCCAGGAAAGTCACAACAAAGCCGAGCAATGGGCGCCGCAACAGTTGCAGGGATAACCCCTCCGCCAGCAATCCGAGGCCGATCAGATAGAATTTGCATTCGCCCAAGAGCGGGGTCCGGCTGTTGTTTAGCTGATCCCATTGGTGCCAGAGCAGTTCGAGATCTTTAGGGTTATTCCGGGTCTGCTCCTCCGGTGATATCTGGACCGGCGCAGGAGGTCCGGCCAGTTCCAGCCCCAGGCATAAAGAAGGCCTCTGGGCCTCGCCCGGATTTTCAACCCAGCTTACTTTACCTGGGATGCTAACCGGCTCTCCCGCGGTCTCCGGCATTAAGTGGAGATGCAGGGTCTGGGCGGGAAGATCTTCCCAGTCCAGACGATCACCCGGCTGGTCAATCTCCACGGTCACCACGCCTTGGGCCAGATTCCGTATGGTGGCCGGGAACAGGCGAGGAGGTTCGCCATTTAGGGACCGGACCTCCAGAACTATCCCCTTCCCCGCCAGGGCGCTCTCTTCCAGCATTCTGGGCTGATCAGATAGCATTTCTTCCTCCTCTTTCTGGACCATGCCCTACCCACCGGGTTATTCCAACTTTCCGGTTTTCACCCAGTTGTGAGCCCTCAGCAATAACGCGGCCGCGGAAGCGTCCAGGCCGGCTTCGAGCTTACGGATCAATATCAGGCGTTGGGGCGGCGGCAGCGCGAAATAAGCCGGGTGCACCATGAGACTCTTGATTGCCCTGCGCCTGCCTTCCATCCCCATCTCCTGGACCCGGCTCATGCCGTGAGAAAACTTCTGGCCATCTTCCCCGACCGCGCCAATCGCTCCCGGAGGGGCAGCCCGGCCAACTCCTTGTTGTTATTGATATAATATTTCAAGCAGTAGTCCACCATCTTGATTTTCCGCTCTTCCGAAGCCAGGTCGCTATTTTGGCTGAGAAAATCGTCCACCGCTTGCCGAACCTCAGATAAAGGTTGGCGCGGACCCTCGGCCTGGAAAATGGCCGTGGTCAATTTCTCCTCGCCCCCGGCCAGGTCGCTCCCCGATGTAACCGGCATTTTAATTGCCGCCGGGGGCGGTTCGAGGGCCGACGGCAGAGAAGGTTCCGGAAGAGGACTCGCCAGCTCCGAAGCAGCGATCCGGCGTTCTAAGTCCTCGTTTTTGCTGGAAAGTTTTCCCAATTCAAAGAGCATGGCTTCATAGCGTCCCCGCTCGACGATGACCCGGTCTTTCATAAAGGAGATCAGTTCGGCCAGAGGCTGAATAATTTGCTCTCCCCCGGGGCACCCGGCCTGAACCGCCGCTCCGGGCTCATCTCCCTTCCGGGGCTGGAAGGCAGTAAGGTCTTGGCCAGAGAGCGGTTCGGCGGCTCCACTGCTTTGCTCCAGTTCTGACCGGATTCTTTCAAAAGACCCCTGAAAGTCTTCCTGCAAATCGGCCAGGTTCTCTTCCAGGTCTCGCCGCCAGGCGTCGGTTCCCGACGCCGATTCTTTAAGGGCGGCGGTTACCAAGTTTTCGAGGTGATGCCATCTCTCCGGGCGGTGGCGCCCCCCCCATTGGGGGGCATGCCAGAGCAAGCCCAGGATAATCCCGGGTTTCCTCAGCCCGGCCGCCAGCGCCGCCTGAAGCAGACACCGATAATATTCCCCGGCCGAGGCAGCAGGGGCCAGAAAGGTCCGCATAACCGCTTCCTGGATGGAGATGGTCTGAAAGATCTCCTCCCAGGAGGCGAGGGCCGCTGGCCCCGGCACTGCTCCGCCGGCTTCCGGTCCCAGGTCGGCGTTGAGATGTTCCCGCAAGAATTGCCAGACCGCCGGCCCGGGGGGGCGCGGTGGACTCGACCAGGGCGGCTGGAGCCACCGCAAGGACTCCCGGTCCCGGGGGTCTTGGGATGGGGGAGTCAGCACCAGGCCGCCCTCGCTGAAAACCATCACCTGGGGGCCGTCCAAAAAGCCGGAGGGCGGCAACCGCCAATGCGGTTCCAAGGCGTAATAGTGCTGCTCCCGGACATTTCCCGCCATGGCAATGCATTCCGCCCGCCATTCCCCCCCCCGGTCCAAAGCGGCCTCCCCCTGGCCCCGGTGGACTTCCAGGACCATTAATTGGGAGGGCGGGCCGGTGCGGATTGCCAGGTTGACCTGAGTCTTTTCCAGGCTCAGGTCAGCCAGCCGGCCGGACCACTCCGCTTCGGGCCGGCTGAAATCCAATCCCAGGTCGTCCGCTCCCTGGCCATTCATTCCCACCAGGGCCCAGCCCAACCTTTGATAGCGGGCGGCATATCTCACCAAAATCCCGCAGTGTTCCAGGTTCTCCTTCAGGTTCAAGATGCGCCCCAGTTCTTCTTCGCCGATGCGCACGGCAAAGTCCTGGGGAGCCACCTTGACGCCGGCCTCCATCAAATCAGCCATCTCCGTTGTCCTTATTTGGACCTCGGTAAATCTTTTTCCCCGAAACCCTGATGGAGGGCAGTAGCTTAACCTGGCGCGAGTGATCCGGGAAACGAGAATATGTCAAATTTATCAAGACCTTGTTCGGTCGCCGGTTTGCGGCTTTGGTTAAAAAACTAAAAAAGATAAATATATCAATCAGATAATCTACTTTTACTTCGACTCTGTTTGACGCCATAGAGATAGCGATTTTGGAGAAAATTTTAAACCGACTGAGACTTACCGCAATCGGGAGCATCCTGATTTCCGGGGTCAAAATCTCTTAAATGATTATCAGGGAAAGGGCTGAAACGTCGAGGGCAATCGGGGATGGGCCGCTTAAATCCTGGGCATACTGCGGGGGTGCCTGGGGAACCCGGATGGTTTCAAGGTTTCTCTTAAGGGCAGGCAGAATGGTCAGGGAGCCCGGCGGGCTCACCAATGCAAGGTTTGCAATGGTTGTTTCTTTGACATGCTTCCTAGTCAGCGGCAAACCACCACAGAAGCATAGTCATGCCAACCAAAGTCCAGAGAAATTGGCTGGGAAGCAGCAAAGGGTCAATCGGCATGGTTACTCTCCTCCTCATCGCCGGGGGCCTCTAAAAAGCGGCGTTGCCAATGGCCCTAATTTACCCCGGGATTTTTAGTTAACCCACAGCATTCCCAAAGATGTACTTCCCTCCGGAAAAACTGGCCGTCGGGCCTTTTGAATTCGAACAGGATTTTTGCGGAGGAAGACTTCGGCATCGGCAGCGGTCCAACCAGGCATGAGAGGGGATTGTGGGTTGTTCCGGCCGACGCATATGCGGCTCCCTGGGCGGCGTAAACCTTACTTCTAAAATCCGTATGCTTAATCTTGAAGTTATGCGGTCGGCTTGGCTCCTTTAAGACCCTGACAGTGACCACGCCGTCCGACGCGGTGGGATTTCCCTTGGCATCGATAAGCATGAACTCCAGGCAGAGGCCGGATTTCCCTCGCATCTGCACTTCCTCCACCCTGGCCGGGGAAAAGGGTTTCACGTAAGCCAGTCGCTCCGGGGGGCGGTTATTGGCTTCATTGCACCCAAAGGCTAAGAGAATGACCAGCATCAAGGATATCAGAGGGGGGGTGGACCACTGGAATTCAGGATTAACGACAAAATTCCACCAGGTCTTTGGGCTTTTTTGCCAGTGGCATGCCGAGACAGTGGGCGCCACTCTTGGTCTTTTCGTCGATACCACCATAAGAATGTTTTTATTGGGATGGAACCATCAGACCCCGCCTGCCAGAGGATTATTGAAAATGGCTGCCAACGGTCCCCAGAGGGGGGAGCCGCTATCTTGCCCTAAGGCGTCCGACCCTGCTCTGGCAGGTTGAGGTAATACTCAGTTGCCCTGGGTATACTTCGGCGATAGATGTCGCACCGTCTCGCCCACTCTCTCAAAGAAAGCCTGGGGCAGGCCCTTTTTGAGGGAAAACAAGACACCCATAATCGCCGCCATTCCCAGGTAAACGCCCAGCAACAGGCCCAGGCCAAACATAAGCCAAGACATCGTTGAGACCCCCTGTACTGACAGATTTTGCCCTTGGAACGGGCCCTTACCCGGATGGAGCGGCAGTGTTAGCGCGAGATCATAAGAATTTTTAATTATTATTGTATGCATCCAATATGCCATAAGCGATTAGCTTTAAATAACTATGGGCTTAGGCAAAATTGCTAGAGCCAACTGTATTATTTGGGAACAGATTTTGGCATTATTGTCCAAATTCCGAACAAAGATCGGGATTTAAGGAATGTCCAGAAATTGGACAAAAAAAACTAGGTAATTCCAAAATAAGGACAGTATTGTCCTTTGAAGCTCGACCTGAGCTAACCATGCAGGGAGGCGCTAGTGCGCCCTGCCAATCAGCAAGGGCGGATCACAGCCGGACCTGGAAGGGAAGACCAGGCCCAGGCGGCCGCTAATCAGCCTGGCGAAGCGTAGCAACCTGTCCATCATCGGCCCCGGTTACGGAATCCAGCACCTGGCGCACCTGGCGCAGCAAATTATCACGTCTGAAAGGCTTTTGAATAAAGGCGATTCCCGGGTCCAGGACACCGTGGTGGACGATGGCGTTTTCCGTGTGCCCTGACATATAAAGGACCCTCATTTCCGGGCGGCAGGCAGTGAGGGATTCCGCCAATTTGGGACCGCTCATTTCCGGCATGACGACATCAGTTAACAGTAAATGGATCGGGGCGTGATGCTTTCGGCTGATCTTCATGGCCTCCAGGCCGCTGCCCGCCTCTAATACGGTATAGCCGCAGCCGGCCAAGATTCTGCGGGTCACCAGTCTGACGATTTCTTCATCCTCTGTCAGCAAGATGGTCTCCGAACCCTGGGCCCCTGAAATGGCGAGGGGCGCTGATTTAGCTTCCACCAGGTCTCCCGTCAGGCGGGGCAAATAGATTTTAAAGGTGGCGCCTGTGCCCGCTTCGCTGTAAACCGTGATAAAACCGCCGCTATGGTTGACTATGCCATACACCGTGGAGAGACCCAACCCGGTTCCCTGTCCTGATTTTTTGGTGGTGAAGAAAGGCTCGAAGAGATGCTCCCGGACTTCCTGGCCCAGGCCGACGCCGGTATCGCTCACCGCCAGGAGCACATATGGCCCCGGCTTAACTTGGGTGTGCCTCTCGATATAGGTTTCATCCAATTCCACATTGGCGGTTTCCAGGGTGAGTTTGCCCCCTTCGGGCATGGCGTCCCGGGCATTGACCACCAGATTCATAATGACCTGTTCGATCTGGCCCGGGTCGGCGATCACCGCTCCCAACTCGGGTCCCGGGATGGTTTGCAGATCGATGTCCTCCCGGATGAGGCGGCGGAGCATTTTATCCATATTGGCCAGCACCTGGTTTAAGTTGAGGCGCTGTGGCTGGATCACCTGCTTGCGGCTGAAGGCCAGGAGTTGACGAATCAATGTGGCGGCCCGGTCCGTCGCCTGCTGAATCCCCTGGACATCCCGACGCCGGGAATCACCGCGCTCCAGATGCTGGAGCAGGAGTTCGCAATAGCCGCTGGTGGCCGTCAGAATGTTGTTGAAGTCATGGGCGATGCCTCCGGCCAGACGTCCAACCGCCTCCAGTTTTTGGGCCTGCCGCAGTTGCTCTTCGCTCTGCCGCAGGGCTTCTTCCGCCCGCTTGCGCCTGGTAATGTCGGTAACCATCCCCAGGGCGCCGTCATATCGCCCTTCGTGATTAAGAATGGGGGTGCCGGAGACTATCCCCCAGAGGTCGGAGCCGTCCCGGCGCCGGAACTTTAAATCGACCTGTTCCTTCAAGCCCTTGCGAAGACGCGCTTCGATTTTGCCCAGGGCGATGGCCAGCCATTCCGGCTCCAGGACCATGGAGATCGGCTGGCCCAGCAGTTCATCCGTGGTGTAGCCGAGCATTTCGGCCATGCGGCCATTCACGAAGACTATCTTATTTTCCGGGTCGATGCGCCAGATCCCTTCATAGGCAATTTCGACGATGCGGCGATAATTTTTCTCACTTTCCTGCAACGCCTCTTCGGCCAATTTCCGGGCCGTGATATCCGTGGCCGCTCCCGTCAATAAGCGCAGCTCCCCCCGGTCATCTTTGATGGGGAAGCCCCGATTTTGCACCCAACGGGTGGACCCATCGGGCCGAATGAGGCGATATTCATGGTCCCAAGAGGTGCCCTGGGAGTGTCCCCGGGAGATGTTGGCCAGGACCCGCTCCCGGTCCTCGGGATGGACCGCGTTCAGAAAGGATCGGGGGGAGGCATAGAGGCTTTCCCGGGTGCGGCCCCACAGTTGTTCGTAGGCCGGGCTGACATAGATGATCCCATTGAGGGGGGGTGAACTGATCCAGAAAACATCCTGGATGGTCTCGGCAATGAGGCGAAATTTTTCCTCGGATTGGCGCAGCGCCTCTTCGGCCCGCTGACGCGCGGTGATGTCCCGGGCGTAGCCGATAGCCCCCCTGACCTGGCCGCTGGCCGGGTCCAACAGGGGGAAGGAGTAAAGGTCAATCCAGCCTATGATTTCCCCTTCCGGTCCGGTCTTGGGGACCGCCGCAAAAGCGGCCTTGCCGGTAGCCAGGGTGCGAACGACCGGGCAGGCAGCGCAAGGCTTATCCCGGTTCTGGTAGACCCGATAGCATTTCTTGCCCGGCAGCGGGAGAGCATGCGCGTACCATCTTTCTATGGTGGGGTTGACCCGGGTGAGGTTGAGGTCGAGGTCCAGGATGCTCAGGCCGTCCTGGATACTTTCAAAGATGCTGGCCTGGAACCGCTCGCCGTTGCGAAACGCCCGCTCTGCTTTTTGGCGCTCGGCCACTTCTTTTTTTAAGGCCGCGTAGGCTGCCTTCAGGGCCTCAGCTTGCGCCACTTCAGTGCGCAGCCGTTCGTTCTCCAGCGCCACCTGGGCGGCATAGGATAACTCCCGGCTCAGCGCCAGGATGGTGATTACCCCATTGTTATGGCGGTTGACTTCGTCGTCGGCCAGCCCCTGTTCCCCGAAGCTGTAGTACCCGGCCACCGGGACTTGGGGCATGATGTTCTTGATGGCGGAGATTTCCTCTCCGGCCCGCTCGCCCAGGATCCGGGCCCTGAGGGCGCAGGAAAAAGCCAGGATCAGGGCCGGATCAGTGATGGAGCCCCGCAGCAGGGCTTTGCGCAAAGCTTCCTGGCCGGCCATCACCAGATTGTCCTCGTCCGCTTCCATAATGGTTAAGATAGTGCCTTCGGGGACCGGCTGGGAAAAACGCACTCCTCCCGCATCCGTGAAAAAACTGGCCACATTGATGCTGAATTGCTTGTAGGGATCAGGGATGCCCACCGGCCTCCTGGTGGTCAGGGTCAGGTGTTTGGTTTCCAGCTCTTCCCGGGAACTGCCCTGGAGTCGGCTATAAACCTCGGCTGCCGGCTGCTGGTCCAATTCCAGCACTTCGTGATTGGCGGTGCGGGTCACCGTGGCTTTTTGGAGAGTGGGTGAGAAGCCGTGGGCCAGGGCCAGGCCGAAGCGCAGGCGGGTCTCGATGACAGCCACCAGAAGGCTGTCAGGGTAGGCGCGCCGGCCCCAGAGCACATAATTGGTTTCCAGGCGCCAGTCATCCGCCGCGGCTCCCCCCATGATCGGCAGGCGCCCTTCCGACAGGCGCTTGAGTTCTTCCAAAATCTCGAAGCTGCGGGAATCGGCCGCTCGGGTGTTGCCGGGTGAAAACAGAAGTGCAAAGGCGGACTTGCCCTGGAGGGTCAGTTCGGACCAGACGGCGCTCTGGGTAGAGAAAAAAGGGGCGATGGCGGGGGTGCAGACCGCCTGGTTGACGGCCTGTCGCCAGTTCCGGGCAACGCCGGTTCCCACCCCCACCCGAACCTCGAGGTATGGGGAAGCCAGGGCCACCACCACGGCGCTCTCCCGGTGCGGGCCGTTGCAAATCTCGCCGGCGGTGGTGCCTCCCACCACGGGCGCATCCACCACCACTTCCTGGATACCCCGCAGCAATTCTTCCAGGTCATGACACACCGAGGCAAAGACCATCACCAAAGAAAGGGGGTGCGCCCGGATGCCGCTGAGAGCCTGCTTGGCCGCCTCGACCCCGACGGTAAAGGCATCGTTGCCTTTTCCCAAGCCATAACCCACTTCGAGTTTCGGCTCACTTCCCATGATCTTGATAATCAAATGAGGCCGAGAGATTTTGGGAATTCGAGAAGCTTCTCCATTTCATCTAGTATCGGCTCATCCGCAGGGTCGGTTAAGTGATTATTTTGGGGCAGAATTCGCCGCCCCTGGTGAAGGCTCAGACTCCCTCAGGCTGCGACCCGGGGAATGTGTAGCTGCGCCCTAAAAGGTAATTTATTTCTTGCAGGGGCGGACGCCCTGGAATCGTCCCACACCGAGTTGCACTCAAACATTGCTTTTGTAGCTGCAGGCTTTAGCCTGCGCTGCACAGGCGAGACGCCTGTGCCACCAAGAAAAATTGGCAGAAAAATATTCGATTGGCCGCAACTCGGTATCAAAACCTGGTCTTGCGAGGCACAGTCATTTTGAAGGAAGGGAAAAATCTGGCAGGCGGTTGAGAAATGGTTTTTTTATCATCCTGAGCGAAGTGAAGGATCTATAATTCGTTGATAAGACGAGATGCTTCGCAGCGCTTTGACGGCAACTTGGCATGAGGAGATAAAGTTGGTAATCCGGGTTTCCGGGGAGACCGGCCATAACCTCAGGCCATGACCCGCCTCTCCGGAACTCGGCCCCCCAGCGGCAACCGCCGGGCGCTAATCGGTAAAGTCTTCCGACACCCCGGGATACCTGATCCAATAAGTCACAGATAACGTCGAGACGGCAGGGCTCCGGGGAGCACTGGCGGATAGGGTGGCGGTGCCTGCCACATCCTGGTAAGGGTTAGCGGGCAGGGGTATTTCCGGACTGCCGGGGTCGGCTGCCAGGCTCAGGCTGGCGCCGGGATTCTTGCCTATAAGCCAGTTCCAAACGAAGTTGTAGTAATATTGCTGCACCGGGCCGAGATCCGCCATGAGGGTATTGCTGGTCACCAGATGGGTGGAAGGGTCGGTGGCGCCCTCGGAGTATTCGTCGTAGAGGCCCAGCATGTGGCCATATTCGTGGGCAGCCGCCTCATCCTGGTAGCTGTTCCCCCAGCCGTCGAGAGTGGTGTACCAGGTGCTCATATCATCTCGGCCGCTGGCATTAACCACGTTCACGGTTTGATCGGCTCCGGAGGTGACCCAATTGATACTGCAGGTGATGGGATAATAGTCGGAGCCATTTTGAATCGCGTATTTATCGCTCCAGATGTCGTGGACGCCGGTTTGCCAGGTATCTTTGAGGCTGCCGGGATCGGCGCCGGTTAGCTGGATATCGACCCGCACCTGCACCTGGGGACCATCGGTTTGGGCATTGGGAGTGAAATCCGCAAAACCATAGCCGATATCATAAGAATAATTCCAGCCATAATTATGGTCGGCCGAAACATAGCCGGTAATATTTTCATAAGGTATGCTGGCCATGGCATAGGGGCTTAAAACATAGCCATGCTCATCCGCGGCGGTCCGATTACTCACATAGATACTGCCGGCAGTGGCGGAGCCATCGCTGTTCACATAAAGAGCGCCATGGTAAGCATCGCCTTCATAATAAGAAGTGATGTACTCTTTCTTGTCATAGGCGGCATCTAACCCGTCAACAATGGAGGTTATTTCATAATAGCCGTTCATCGCCCCGCCGCCCAGTGGTTGCGGCTCGTTGGCGAGCTTGGCGCCCACTGTCAGCCAGCCCTGGAAATCCGTAGGAGCATAAACGTAGCCGGAATAATAATCGCTGCCGGTATTGTAATGGTAATTAAAGTAATAGCAGGAATAGCCATCCCCCCGGGCGGGGAGGGCCCAGATGATCAGGCAGGCGCAAACGGCCAGGGTTTCCAAGAGTTTGAAAAGCCGGTGATTGGTTTTCATCATCCCCCTCCTGCAAGATCCGTCGGCGACCAGGCGCGAAAAAAATTTACCACATTGATTCCAATTCCGGAATCAAATTTTTTTCATGATCAGCGGGACCAGATGCGTTCCAGAGCCATGGCCCCCAGGCGGGCAATGGTGTCCAGCACCACCTGGTTTTCCGGGGTCATGACCTGGTCGCCGGCCGCGAAGCGAAATCCCAAAACGCCCATGGCTCTGCCCGAGGTCATCATGGGCACGTAAAGCGCTTGGGCTTCGGGCAAGGTGCTGGTGCCGCGGCCGGCCGGCAACTTGTTATGAAAAGCCCAGGCGGCCACTCCCAGCACCTTGGGGTTGATCTCAAAGCCGGGAGTTTTCGCTTTGACCTTGAGCTTGCCCTCTTCCGGCAAAAAGACCGCCATTTCCCCCGGGAAAATCTGCCGGGCATGGCGCACCAGCATATTGAGAACCTGCTGCTCGTGCACGGCCGTCACCAGGTCCCGGCTCAACCCATCCCAGGCCGTGCTGCGAGATTCGCTCGCTCTCAGCAATTCGATTTTTTGGCGCAAACCCGAGGCCAGGTTGCTGATGAGCACGGCAATGATGACGTAAACCACAAAAGAAAGGAAATATTCCAGGTCGGCAATAGCGAAACTGTAATAAGGCACGACAAACAGATAGTCAAAGAGGCAGATGCTGACCAGGGCGGTGAAAATTGAGGGGCCCCGGCCCAAATAGAAAGCGGCGCCGATGACCGGCAGTAAAAATAACATAAAAAGGTTGATCTGGCTGAGACGGTGCCAGAGCCCAAAGGCAATGCCGGTCACCACCGCCACCGCCAGCAGGCTCAGAAGATAATTGACCGGCGGCGCCAGGGGCCCCCAAGGCAGGCGCTTTCGGGCTGGCAGCGGTAAATCGGCCTTGGCGTCCAACAGGTAGATGTCGATATTGGCCGTTCGGGTGAGGAGGCGTTGGGAGATGGAGGGAAAGAGCGGAAATCGCCGGGGCTTGCCGATGATGATCTTGGTGACGTTGTGGTTGCGGGCATAGATGGCCATTTCTTCGGCTTCGTCGGTCCCCTTGATCCACACTACCCGGGCCCCCAAAGTTTTCGCCAGGTCCAGGCCTTTGTTGAGCCATTGCTTTTCCTGGTCCGAAAAGCGCCGGTTTTTTTCGGTTTCCACATGAAAGGCAATCCACTCGGCGTGGAGTTCGGTGGCCAAGCGGAAGGCGGAGCGCACCAGCTTTTCGGCGTTGGGGCTGGCGAAGACTCCCACCAGCACTCGCTCGTGCACCGGCCACAGACCGGCGATGGCATGGGCCTCCATGTATTGGAGCATGCGCTTGTCAACGCTGTCGGCCACCAGGCGCAGGGCAATTTCCCTGAGGGCCAGCAGGTTGCCGGGGCGGAAGAAGTTCTCCACGGCCGTGCCGATGCCCTTGGTGTAAACCTTCCCTTCGCTCAGTCTCTTTAGGAGTTCATCGGGGGGGAGATCGATGAGCTTGATCTCATCCGCGGCTGTGATCACCGTGTCCGGCACGGTCTCCCGAACCCGGATGCCGATGATCTGGTAGATGATGTCATTGAGGCTTTCCAGATGCTGGACGTTGAGGGTGGTATCGACGTCGATGCCGGCGTTCAGCAGTTCTTCCACATCCTGGTGGCGCTTGGTGTGGCGGGAGCCGGGGGCGTTGGTGTGGGCCAGTTCATCCACCAGGACGATTTCCGGCTTGCGCCTGATGATTTCCTCCAGGTCCGGTTCCTTGAGCCGTATGCCCAGGTATTCGACCAACCGGGGGGGGATGATTTCCAGGCCCTCCAGCAGGGCCTCAGTTTCGGCGCGGCCGTGGGTGTCCACATAACCCACCACGATGTCCCGGCCATCCTGGCGGCGCAGCCGGGCGTCGGCCAGCATGGTGTAAGTCTTGCCGACCCCCGGTGCGGCCCCGAAATAGATGGTCAAGCGGCCCCGGACCTGGCGGGCCTCTTCCGTTTGCGCCAGTTTCAGGAGCGCTTCCGGGCTTGGCCTTTTGAATTCATCTTCTGTCATGAGGACTTAGCCCAACAGGCCAAAATGTGGAGCAGGCGCCCTCGCCTGCGAAAGAACAGCCGGGGGCGGCTGTTCCACATTTTCCCCTACTTTTAGAAATGTAGGGTGCGTTTTACGCACCATTAAAAATCTCGCCTCATTTGCTGCCAGCCTCATCGAGAGCCAGGTTGAGCTGCGCCACGTTGACCCGGGGCATGCCCAAGAAACCCAACTGGCGGTCTTCCAGGCGGTCTTGCACCAGCCGCCGGAGTTTTTCCTCCTCCATCTGCCGGGCCTGGGCCACCCGGGGCACCTGGACGAGGGCCGCTTCCAGGCTGATATGGGGGTCGAGGCCGCTTCCCGAGGCCAGGGCCAGATCGGCCGGGATGGGGCCGGGCAGCCCCGCTTGCTGCAAGGCCCCGACCCGCGCCGCCACCTGCTTGAGAAGGTCAGGATTGGTGGGGCCCAGATTGGAGCCGCCGGAAGCCATGGAATTATATGGAAAATCAGCCGTGGCCGAAGGCCGGGACCAGAAATACCTGGGGGCCGAGAACGATTGCCCGATGAAGCGTGAGCCCACCACCGTGCCGTCGTTCTTCCGGATGAGGCTCCCCGCGGACTGGTCCGGAAAGGCCAGGCGGCCAAGCACAGTCACCACCACCGGATAGACCACGCCGGTGGTGATCCCCAGGGAGATGAACAGTAAAATCGCGGTCTTGATGGATTTCATATTCCCGGGCTCCTTAATGGACCAGGTTGACCATCAGGTCAATCAGTTTAATGCCGATAAACGGTGCAATAAGCCCGCCCATTCCATAGATGAGGAGGTTGTAAATCAGCAGCTTCTCCGCCGGCATGGGGCGGTAGCGCGTGCCTTTCAGAGCCAGGGGGATCAGCACCGGGATGACCACAGCATTAAAGATCACCGCGCTCAAAATGGCGCTGTAAGGGCTGGCCAGACCCATAAGGTTGAGAATCCCCAATTGCGGATAAATGGAAACCAGGGCCGCCGGGATGATGGCGAAGTACTTGGCGATATCATTGGCAATGCTGAAGGTGGTGAGGTTGCCCCGGGTCATGAGGATCTGCTTGCCGATCTCGACGATATCCAGGAGCTTGGTGGGGTTGCTGTCCAGGTCGACGATGTTGGCGGCTTCCCGGGCGGCCTGGGTGCCGGTGTTCATGGCCACGGCCACATCGGCCTGGGCCAGGGCCGGGGCGTCGTTGGTGCCGTCGCCGGTCATGGCCACCATGTAACCCTGTTGCTGCTGCTCCCGGATGAGCCGGAGCTTGTCTTCGGGCTTGGCCTGGGCCAGGAAGTCATCCACCTGGGCTTCCGCGGCAATGGCCGCGGCGGTGAGGGGATTGTCCCCGGTGATCATCACGGTGCGGATGCCCATGCGGCGCAATTGCAGGAAACGCTCCTGGATGCCGCCTTTCAGGATATCCTTGAGGTTGATCACCCCCAGGATATCGGAGTTGCTGCTGACTACCAGGGGCGTGCCGCCGGCTTTGGAAATCTCTGTCACGTGAGGCTCAAGGTCCGGGGGAATCACCCCACCCCGGCTTTCCACAAAGCCGATGACCGCATCGGCCGCGCCCTTGCGATAGGACAGGGCATCGATATCCACGCCGCTCAGCCGGGTTTCGGCGCTGAAGCCAATGGACTGGGCATGGGGGGGCAACTCCCGCATCCGCAACTGATGTGCCCGCTTGGCCAGAACCACGATGCTGCGGCCCTCGGGGGTCTCGTCGGTGAGGGAGGCGAGGAGTGCGGCCTGGGCCACCTCGTGCTCGGAGTGTCCGGCCACGGGAATAAAGGCGACGGCCTGGCGGTTTCCCAAAGTGATGGTGCCGGTTTTATCCAGGAGCAGCACGTTGACGTCGCCGGCGGCCTCAATGGCCCGCCCGGACATGGCCATGACATTCTTTTGGAAGAGGCGGTCCATGCCGGCAATGCCGATGGCCGGCAGCAGCGCCGCGATGGTGGTGGGGGCCAGGCAGACAAAGAGGGCCACCAGCACGGTGAGGGCCACCGGCTGGCCTTTCCCCATGGCCTGGGCGCTGTAAAAGGAGAGGGGGCTGAGATTGAGGACCACCAACAGGAAAACCAGGGTCAGGGCGATGAGGAGCACTTCCAGGGCAATCTCGTTGGGGGTCTTGCGGCGCTTGGCCCCCTCCACCATAGCGATCATCCGGTCCAGGAAGGTTTCCCCCGGGTTGGCCGTGATGCGCATCACCATGCTGTTGGCGATAACCCGGGTGCCGCCCGTGACCGCGCTCCGGTCACCCCCGGCTTCCCGCACTACCGGCGCGGATTCGCCGGTGACCGCGGATTCATCCACCAGGGCGGCCCCCACAATGACTTCGCCGTCCCCGGGGATCAGGTCGCCGGCTTCCACCAGGAGTACGTCGCCTTTGCGGAGCTTCTGAGCGGAGACCAATTCATGAGGCGCGCCCAGTTCCGGTTTCTTGAGCCTCTTGGCCATGACTTGGGTCCGGGTTTTGCGCAAAGACTCGGCCCGGGCCTTGCCCCGGCCCTCCGCCACCGCTTCCGCGAAGGTGGCGAAGAGCACCGTCAGCCAGAGCCAAACGGTAACCAGGCCGACGAACCAGGAGGATTCCCCTTTCCCGGTAATCAGGCCAAAGAAAAAGTCCACGGTGGTGACCACACTGCCCACTTCCACCGCAAACATCACCGGGTTGCGCCACAAAGCCCAGGGATTCAGCTTCTTAAACGAATCCAGCAGAGCCCCGCGGAGAAGCCGGGGATCGAGGATTCCTTTGGGAGAGGCTTTAGCCATGATTACAGCCCTCCCTGCATGAGCAGGTATTCCACGATGGGCCCCATGGCCAGGGCCGGGAAAAAGGTGAGGGCGCCGACGATCCAGATGACCAGGATCAGCCACAGGACAAAGGCGACCTGATCGGTGGGCAGGGTGCCGGCGCTGGGAGGGGTATATTTCTTCCGCACCAAAGAGCCCGCCATGGCCAGGACGGCCACCTTGGGGGCGTACCGGCCCAGCAGCATGGCCGCGGCGGTCATCAGGTTATAGAAGGTGTTGCCGCTCAAGCCGGCAAAGGCGCTGCCGTTGTTGTTGGCCGTGGAGGCAAAGGCATAGAGCACTTCGCTCAGGCCGTGGGGGCCTGGGTTGCCCATGGCCTTGACGCCGCTGGGAACGATGAGCGCGATGGCGACAAACACGAGGACCACGACTCCCGCAGTCAGCACGATGACCAACGAGGTCCACATCTCCCGGATTTCTATCTTTTTACCCAGGTACTCGGGCGTGCGCCCGATCATCAGACCGGCGACGAACACGGCGATCACCACAAAAGCCAGCATGGTGTAAAGCCCCGAGCCGACGCCGCCGAAGACGATCTCCCCCAATAATATGAGCCACAAGGGAACCAGGCCGCCCAGGGGAGTCAGGGAATCGTGCATGTTATTGACCGCGCCGCAAGAGGTGCCGGTGGTAGCGGTGCTGAATAGCACCGAACTCCCCAGGCCGAAGCGCACTTCCTTGCCCTCCAGGTAAATACCTTGAACCCCCATTTTCTGGACCAGGGGGTTGCCGTGATATTCCGCGGCGTACATGGCTGAGAGAGCTGTGACAAAGAGAATCAGCATGGCCGCGTAAACGGCCCAGCCCTGGCGGGTGCTCCCCACCATGCGGCCGAAGGTGTAAGTCAGACCCGCCGGAATCAACAGGATCAGGAGGATTTCCATAAAGTTCGTCAGAGGGGTGGGGTTTTCAAAGGGATGGGAGGAGTTGGCGTTGAAAAAACCGCCGCCATTGGTGCCCAATTCCTTGATGGCCTCCTGGGCCGCCACCGGCCCCATGGGGAGAATCTGCTCCGCAACGACGTTCCCTTTGGCATCCTTGGTTTCTTGGACCAAGGTGGCTTTGACATAAGGGCTGAAGTTCTGGATGACGCCCTGGGAGACCAAGAAAATGGCGGCAATCAGAGACAGCGGCAACAGGATATAAAGCGTGCCCCGGGTCAAATCCACCCAAAAATTGCCGATGGTTTCGGCTGTGTGCCGGGCAAAGCCCCGGATCAGGGCCATAAGAATGGCCATGCCGGTAGCGGCGGAGAGAAACTGCTGGATCATCAGGCCCAGAACCTGGGAAAAATAACTGGCGGCCGCTTCCCCGCTATAAAACTGCCAGTTGGTGTTGGTCGTGAAACTGACCGCGGTATTGAGGCCCAAATCCCAGGAGAATCCGGGGAATTTTTCCGGGTTGAGGGGCAGCCAGCCTTGCAGCAGGAGAATGGCATAGAGCACCAGAAAACCCAGGCCATTGAACAGGAGCATGGCAAAGGCATATTCTTTCCAGTCCATTTCCCGGTCCCGGTCCACTCCCGCCACCCGGTAGAACAGGTGTTCCAGGGGCGCAAGCCCGCGGCCTAGCCAGATGCGTTCTCCCTGATAGACCCGGGCCATGTAACTGCCCAGTGGTTTGACCAGAAAGGTAACAAGGACCAAGAGGGCCAAAAATTGGAGGATATCGAAAAGTATGCCATTGTTTTGCATGGCTTATCTCCACGGGAGTTGCAGCTAAGTTAAGCAGTTTTCCAGGTAAGGGCCAGGGGGCGGTGGGGATTTACAGGTAACGTCCCGGGAACTGGCAGATAATTTCTTAAATATGGTAGCATATCCGGTCGGCGCCCCCCTCACCGCAGCCCTCGCCCTCCAGCGGGGGGAGAGGGAGCATTACCGGAGTTCCTTCCTTAGGGTGAGGGGGAACTAAATCGAATTAAATCACTTTTCTGCTCCCGTTAATAAATGCGTTACCGAATTTATGAACCACTGTACTTAGTCTTCACGCCGCAGGCTAGAAACCCTGTGCCACCGATACAAAAACCTCTCGAAGCAGACACTTGTTATTCCTCGCCCTTGAGCCGGTAGCCCACCCCGGGTTCGGTATGCAGATACACCGGGCGGGTCGGGTCGGCCTCGAGTTTGTGCCGCAGCGTGTGAATATAGTTCCTAAGATAATGCGCCTGCTCATCACCCCCAAGGCCCCAGACCTCCTTGAGCAACTGCCGATGAGTCAGGACCTTGCCGCTATAACGCACCAGCACGGCCAACAACCTAAACTCGATGGGCGTCAGGTGGATCTCTTTGCCCCCCACCCACACCATTCTCTTGGCCAGGTCAACCCGGAGTTCTCCGGTTTGAAAGACGGGCTCATCCTTGCCCACCCGGGATTGGGTGAGGTGACGGATGGCGACTCGCATGCGGGCGGAAAGCTCCTCCAGGCTGAAGGGCTTGGCCAGATAATCGTCGGCGCCGGCGTCCAGACCGGCCACTTTCTCCGTGTCTTTACCCCGGGCCGAGATGACAATGATGGGGGTATGGGACCATTCCCGCAGCCGTTTGACGACCTCCAGGCCATCCATATCCGGCAGCCCTAAATCCAGGAGGATGAGGTCGGGGTTATGGGAGGCCGCCATGGCAATGGCCTGGGCGCCGGTGGCGGCCTCCAACAGCTTAAATCCCTGGGCTTCCAGCGCCGCCTTCAGAAAGCGGCGAATCGGCGCCTCATCTTCCACTACCAGCACCAGCCAATGGGGATCGGCGGACACTACTTTTCCTTTCTATTGATGCTTGACGGGCTGGGGGCCACCACAAAGCCTCAGAGCCTCTTTGCGTAGCCGCAGGCTTTAGCGTGAAAGCCCAATCGTCAAGATCGATGCACTAATCGCCCCTAAATGTAGGGGCGCAATTCATTGCGCCCTAAAGGCGTGATAAATCACGCCCCTACAAAGGAACTTTCATTCTTGGGGGTGGCCAGTAATAGGCCAGGCGCTTTCAACCTGCGCAGGCTAAAGCCTGCGGCCACAAAAGCTAAACCCATCTCGTTCCCAAGCTCCTGCTTGGGAACGGAGTTGTGAGCCCAAGCTCCGCTTGGGCACCGTGATGATTATTACTATGGATTCATTCGCTTAGCGAATCAGCAAAGCAGCAGCTTTGCCTTCAAGTGGGTTCAGGAGCTTGGGAACCAGGAAAACATATCCATTAATCTAGGGATTCTTGGTGGCACAGGCTTTCCAGCCTGTGTCAGCGCAGGCTAAAGCCTGCGGCTACAAGCTGCACCCACCAGCGGAACATAACATTAAAGGGCTCTTCCCGGAAATCTTACTTAATCGTGGGGCTGAAAATTATGGTTGGCCCCGGGCCTCCAGCGGCAAGGTGAAGTGTATGGTTGCGCCGCCGCCGGGGCGGTTTTCCGCCCAAATCCGCCCGCCGTGGGCTTCGACGATGGCCCGGCAGATGGAAAGCCCGAGGCCGTAACCTTTCTGGCCCAGGTCCCGGGTGCCTCGATAAAACATGTCAAAAATCCGGTCCAAATCCTCCGGGGGAAAGCCAGGGCCCTGATCAGCTACTTCCACGGCAATCTCAGGGCCCTGCTGTACGGCCGAAATGGCCAGGGGCGATCCCGGGGCGGAGTACTTCAAGGAATTTTCCAGCAAGTTAATGAAGATCTGCTCCGCCAAAGAGGCATCCAGAGGGACCATGGGGAGATCAGGAGGCAGCGAAGTCGTGACCGGCCGGTCCGCCAGGCCTTTCTCCAGGCGGTTCAGGGCAGCTCCCAGGACTTCTTCCAGGGGCTGCAATTCCTTGTTGAGCTTGAGGGACCCTGACTCCAGCCTGGCAATATTCAAGAGGTTGTTGACCAACCGGCTCAGGCGGTCGGCCTCATCATAGATGTTGGTAAGCATTTCCCGGGCGAGCCCGGCGTCAAGGCGGCTCTGCAAGTCCAGCAGGCTGCTGGCGGAGCCCATGATGGCCGCCAGGGGGGTTTGAAAATCATGGGTGACCGACCCCAGCAGCGAGGAGCGCAGCCGCTCGGTTTCCATGGCAATCTCCGCGTCCAAGGCGGTCTTCTGCAGGCGCTCCACTTCCAGGGCCAGGGCCACTTGCTTGGCCAGGGATTCCAGAAGGCGCAGGCGCAATTGTTCCGGCAACAGCCAGTGTCCGGCTTCCGGATCCCGGGGCCGCAACGCCAAAACCCCGATGACGGCGTTGGCCGCTTGCAACGGCACAAAGAGAACCTCGGAGTCCGGAAAGGTTTGCGTCCCCCACCCCGCCAGTTGCCCTTCCGTATAGGCCCATTGGGCCACCCCCAGTTCCTTGCGGATGTCTCTGCGCAAGACCGCCGCCAATTCTCCGGCGGCCGCGTGCAAATGGCCTTTTTCGTCCGGCAGCAAGGCCACCGCTTCACACTCAAAAATCTCCGAGAGGTGCTGGACCGCCACCGATAAAATCTTCTCAACGCCCCTGGTGCTGGCGAGCTGCCGGCTGAGGGCGTGCATGGCCGCGGTCTGGCGCTCCTGCAAGCGGGCGGCCTCGGCTTGCCGCCGAATCAGGGCGGCCAGGTGGCTGATCACCAGGGCCACCAGGAACATCACCCCGAAGGTCAGGATATAATGGGTCTCCGCCACTTCGAAGGTAAATCGGGGCGGGACGAAAAAGAAATCAAAGGCCAGGACGCTGAGAAGAGAATTAAGGATGGCCGGGCCCCGGCCGCAGTGAATGGCGGTGACCATCACCCCCACCAGATACACCATAATCAGGTTGCTCAGCTCGAAATACGGGAACATCAAGAAGGAGAGGCCGGTAGCCAGGAGAAAATAAAACACGCCGATCTCATAGTCAGGCCGACGCAGGCGCTTCGGTTGCACCAGGGCCGGGGCCTCTCCGGGTCCTCCCGGCTCGCCGGTGATGACATAGACATCGATTTCACCGCTCCGGCGCACCAGTTCGTCCACCGGACTTCTGAAGAAAAGACCCTGCCAACCGGGGCGCGAGGGTTTGCCGGTAATGATCCTGGTGATGTGCCGACCCCGGGCGAAGTTGATAATCTCTTCAGCGATGCGGCTGCCTCTCAGGGTGACGGTTTCCCCTCCCAATTGCTCCGCCAGGCGCAGGTTCGAGACGGCCCGGGTGCGCTCTGCTTCCGGTAAGCGCAACATCTTGGGAGTTTCCACATAGACCGCCACCCATTCGGTATCCAGATCGACGGCCATCTTCCTGGCGGCCCGGATGAGGCCGGCGGACGAGGGACTGGGGCCGACGCTCACCAGGAGCCTCTCTGACGTTTGCCTTAATTTGTCCGGCACTGTAAGCTCCGCATTCCGGTTCGTTCGGCCTCTGCAATGGTGAGGCCGATAGGAGGTGAGAAAGTAAAGCCGGCGCCCTGCCGGTCCCAAAGATCGCCGGGCCCGGCGAGCCTCCCGTTTGCTTGACGCCGGGAACCTCTGATTTCCGCCGGGCAAAGATTTTGCCGGTGGCTCACCTTTAGGAAAATTGTAAATCAAGAATCATAAGAAAGATGTAAGATTTCCCCGGCGCCTCGTAAAAATTCCGTAAAAATCACCAAGATGCGCCCAGAGGTATTTACTTGTAAGGGCGGACCCACGGAAACTGTCTCAAAACGGTTTTTTTGTCATCCTGAACGAAGTGAAGGATCTAGAACTCTTTGATATGACTAGATCTTCGCTTCGCTCAGAATGACATGGCCTCGTTATGCCAGGTTTTGAGACAGGTTCCACGGGTCCGCCCTAAATCTTGGGCGCACACGCGGGTGCGCCCTTACAGGGCAAAGGGTTCTCTTACTTCTATGAGCGCAACCTGGTGTAAGGGACTTGCACCTCCAAGGGGGTGCGCCCCGCCGGGCGCACGAAAAAAAAGCACAGGCGAGACGCCTGTGCTTTCATTGAGTAGCCCCATGCAAGGCTTTGCTCCCGGACCTGCCGCCCTTTCCTCAGGTTACCCTGACTAACGGGATGGTAAACCTGGTCATGGTGCCCTGGCCTTCCCGGCTCGAGATTTCCAGGACGCCTCCCAGCATGCGCACCCGTTCGTCCAGGGCGGTCAGGCCCAGTCCCCGGTCCGGTTCGGCGCCGTCCCTGAGCCGGCCCTGGTCGAAGCCCCGGCCGTTGTCCTCCACCTGGAAAGACACCTTGTGACCCAGACTTTTGATGGCCACCGAGATTTCCGTGGCTTCGGCGTGTTTGCCGATGTTGGTGAGCAACTCCTGGAAGATGCGGTAAATGACAATCTGCGCCTCCGGGGGGAATGAGTCCAGGACCTCGTCCATTTCCAGGTAGGTCCTGAGGCCCTGGAACTTGCCGAAATCCTCGAGCAACCGCTTGAGCGCCAGGGCCAGGCCCAACTCCGCCAGGAGGGCGGGGCTCAGGTCCCGGGACAGCCGGCGCACGTTCTCGATCACCTCATCAATATATTTTACCGTGTATTCGCAATCATGGATGAGGGGCTCCTGATCTTCCCGGAGGTGCTTCTCAAAAGCCCGCACCTGCATTTTTAAGACGAGCAGGGACTGGCCCAGGTCGTCGTGCAGGTCCTTGGCCAGGCGGCTGCGCTCCTTTTCCTGGGCCGTGAGGATCTGGGAGGTCAGGAAGCGCAGCTTCTTTTCCGAGTCCCTGAGGGCTTCCTCGGCCTGGCGCAGCGCCGTGATATCCCGGATCACTTCGATAGTGCCCGTGGCGTTGCCGTCCGGGTCCTTCATCAGAGTGGCGTTGATCAGCACCGGAATTTCCCTCCCGTCTCTGGTCAGCAGCCGGCACTCCAGGTCCTGCTTGTAGCCCTTCTCCAGGCATTCCTTGATGGCCGCCAGAGTCTTGGGGACGTCAGGGGGGCTCACCATTTTCGTGGGCAGCTCCCCCAGGAGATCTGCGCCGCCCCAACCGAAGAACCGGGTCAGGGCCTGGTTATGATGGGTGATTCGGCCCGCCAGATCGGTCAACACCACGCTGTCCATCATGCCGTCGATGGTTTGCATGGCGGTGGTGGCCGCCGCCACCGTCTCCTGGGCCTTGATCCTTTCCCTGACCTCCTGGTCCAGCTTTCCCACCCCCAGGACGATCCCGGCCAGGCCCAGCAGCCACAGGGAAAAGTGGCCGAACCCCAGGGCCAGTCTGGAATTCCAGAGCTTTTCCAGCAGCGGCGCCATGGGCACCACCACGCTGACTCCGCCCCGGAGGTCCCCCACCTTGTAGCCCTGCTCGGCATGGCACTTCAGGCAGCTGGCCTCCACATAAAACGGGCGCATCAGGCGGTAGTAAATCTTGCCCTCCATCTCTTCTACTTCGCTGACCTCGGTCTCGCCCCTCTGGAAGGCCACCAGCGCTTCCCTTTCCCAGGCGTCCGGGGCATTTTCCGGGCGCAGGGGGTTCAGGCTGGTGATGTGTCCCTGGGGGCGGCCTTCCTTCTGGGCCATGTCATAAACCTGCCGGGTCATGTAAGCGGGGTTCATCAGGGTGAGGTCACGGCCCCCCGGGGTCTTGAGGTCCCGTTCTGGGACGTGTGAAAAATACGGATTGGGAGGGGTGCCGGGGTCCACCGTCACATAGACCCCGCCATGGTTGGCGGCCCAGCGGCGATAGAGGATGTCCTTGTCGAAACTGTTCTGGGCGATGCTGTGAGCCAGCCGCAGGAGTTCGTGTTTCTCCAGCAGCAGGTTCCACACCAGGGAGGCGGCCACCACCAGGGTCCACACCCCGGCGAGCACCCAGCCGTAACGCCTGAAGGGATTCGCCTGCGCCTTTTCCCTGCGCTCTGTGCCCACGGTTGAGCCCTTGCTCCCTGGTTATGACCTTTAGGCAGACATATTACCAGAACGGCGTCGATAGATTAAACTTTTTTTGCAAGGAATTTTGTTTCCCCACTAAAAAGTAAAGAGTCTTTGGGAGAGGGGGCCAGGGGTTTCCACAGGCGAGGACGCCTGTGCCACTGGCCCTCCCCCCATAAATCACTTTGGCGTCAGCCGGGGCCGGGCGCCAGCACCTGGCGCAGCCGGGGAAAGGCCGCCGGGAGACCCGGGAGCAGGGCGAAAGTGCGTCCGGTGAGGAGGTGGGACAGTTCCAGGGCGTTGGCCACGGCCTGACCGGCCGGGTGATTGTTGAAGATGACGTAGACTTCCGGGGCCTTAGCCATCAGTTCCCGGGCCCGCTCGGCCAGGTCCTCCAACTCGTCGGGGGAATAATAGTAATCGTAGCGGGCCTGGCGGTCTTCCCCGAATTCAAACCAGGCCTGCTTGTGGCGGCCGTGGCACCGCAGATAACCCTTTAGCCCGGTCACCCAGCGGGTCGCCCCCATGGGGTAGGACACCAGGGGCTGGTCGATATTGCAAAATTCCAGCCCCAGATGCTGCAAAAATTCCCGCACCGGCGCCTGCTGCCAGGAGCGGTGGCGCACCTCCACCGCCAGGGGGAACTCCGGGAAGGCTTCCTTCAGCCGCCCCAGGTAAGCCCGGTTCTCCTCGGTGTTGTGAAAAGAATAAGGAAATTGGGCGAGACCCATGCCCAGACGACCCGCGGCCAGGAGCGGCGCCACCCCCTCCTGGAATTGCTCAACCTCGGGGTGGGTCAACCGGCGCTCGTGAGTAAAGAGATTCCACAGCTTGGCGGTGAAACGAAATTCCGGGGCCCCGGCCACCGCTTCCAGCCAGCGCTCCGCCAGCGTGGGGCCCAAGGGCCGATAAAAGGTGACGTTGATCTCCACCACCCCGAACAGGGAAGCCAGGAAGGCCAGGCGGTCCGTCCCCTTGAGCCCGGGGGGATACACCACCCCCTGCCAATCCGCATAATCCCATCCGGCCGGGCCGATGTAAAGCACAGGGATGCTCCTTCGGAGTTGGGGGAGGGGGTAAGGGGCACAGCCCCACTTACAAACCTCCCCCAAACCCCCACCCGCAATCCTTGTAGGGGCGCACGCGTGTGCGCCCTCAGATCGGGCGGACACATGGAAACTGTCTCAAAACCTGGCATAACGAGGCCATGTCATTCCGAGCGAAGCGAAGAATCTAGTCATATCAAGGAGTTCTAGATCCTTCACTTCGTTCAGGATGATAAAAAAACCGTTTTGAGACAGTTTCCATGGGTCCGCCCCTACAAGCGGTTGGGAGGGGGTGTGGTGGGAGAGGGCCAGTAGCACAGGCGTCCCCGCCTGTGCTCAGGTCCCTGGCCCTCCCCCACAAACCATCGCTACTCTGTGGCTCCGCCCCGTTCCCGGGCCAGGACGGCCTTGAGGGCGGTCAGGGCCACTTCCAGTTGGGAGTCGTCAGGTTCCAGGGCGGTGAGGCGTTGGGTGGCCAGTCCGGGCCAGAGCAGGATATGGGCCAGGGGGTGGTCCGGATAGCGTCCGCCCCAGCGGATGATTTCATAGGACAGGGCGGCGATGGGGAACATCAGGGCCACCTTGAACAGCACCTGGACCAGGTTGTTCAACAGACCGGTATGGGTCAAGGCCGGCAGGATGGGAAAGACCACGGCAAACAGCAGCAGGCTCACCAGGAGCACCACCAGGATAAAGGAGGTGCCGCAGCGGGGGTGGGCGGTGGGGTGGCGCCGGGTGTAGGCCACCTCCAGAGGTTCCCCGGCCTCGAAGGTGCAGATGGATTTATGTTCGGCCCCATGGTATTCGAAGACCCGGCGGATATCCGGAAAGAAGGAGATGCCCCAGATATAGGCGAAGATGAAAATAGACTTGATGATGCCGTCAATGAGGTGGAAGAGGAAGTGGGCAGGGGTGAGGGCCCGGCCGGCCGTGAGATACCCGGCCAGGCTGCTCAGCCAGTGGGGCAGGAAGCCGAAAAAGACAAAGGCCATGACAAAGGCCGCTCCCAGGGTGAGGACGATGCTGCCCCATCCCAAGGGTTGCTCCTTTTCCGGTTCTTCCTGGAGGGCGGCCTGGGCCGAAAAGGTCAGGGCCTTGACCCCGGTGACCAGGGATTCAATGAGGATGGCCGGGCCCCGGAGGAAGGGTCGCTGGAGCCAGGGATAGCGGGACCCCAGGGAGACGTAGTCTTCGTCTTTGAGAACCAGGGTGCCGTCCGGCCGCCGCACGGCCACGGCCAGGGCCCGGGGGGAGCGCATCATCACCCCCTCCAGCACCGCCTGGCCTCCCACTGCCAGGGGCGGTTCCGAGGTCTTCATTCAGCCTTGGTTTCGGCCTGGCTCTTTTTCTCTAGATGCGCGTACTTGCGCCGGAACCGCTCCACCCGCCCGGCGGTGTCGATGAGCTTCTGCTTGCCGGTAAAGAAGGGGTGGCATTTGGAGCAGATCTCCACCCGGATGTTCTCCTTGGTGGAGCCGGTCATAAACTCGTTGCCGCAGGCGCAGCGCACCTTGGTCTGCTGGTAGACGGGGTGAATATCCGGTTTCATGGGCCTTGTGGGTCTCCTCAGGCGGTCCGGCGCTGGCGCCAGGGTAGGGGAAAGAAGGGCGGTGCGTGCCGCCAGCCATCCCCCACGAACTCAGGCAACCGAACCATGCCGAATTTTGCCGATATTTAACCTTTTAATATTATCCTATTTTTTTCCAAAAGCGAGAAAAAAGGAGGGGGGCCTTTACTCAGCGGGCTTCTGACAGGTTGGGCAGAAAAAAGTGCTGCGCCCCCCCTGGCTCAGGCGGGCGATGGGAGTACCGCAGCGTTGGCAGGGTTCGCCTTTCCGCCCGTAAACCAGCAGTTCGAACTGAAAGAGGCCGGTCTCCCCCCGGCTGTTGACAAAATTGGCCACCGTGGTGCCGCCTTTGCGGATTGCCGCCTTCAGGATACGCCGGGTTTCTTGCAGCACCCGGGCCCACTGTGCCAGGGACAGTCGGCCCACCGGCAGGGCAGGGTGCAGTCGGGCCGCAAACATGATCTCGCTGGCGTAAATATTGCCGATGCCGGCCAGCACCCGGCCGTCCAGCAAAAAATTTTTCAGGGGCCGGGAGCGCCCCCGGGCCTGGTCCGCCAGCCACCCAGGAGTCACCCCCCGGGAAAAAGGCTCGCGCCCCACCTGGTCCAGGGGCGCAACTTTCTCTTCCGGAGGAAAAACCAGCACCTGGCCGAAGCGGCGCATGTCCTGGAAGACCAGCTCCAGGCCCCCTTCAACTCTAAAGGTCAGGTGGCTGTGGGGCAGGCTGGGCATAGGGGCCGGGCCCAGCCACAGCCGGCCCGTCATGCCCAGATGGATGAGTAGGGTGACGCCCCCGTCGAGATGAAAGAGGAGGTATTTCCCCCGGCGCTCCAGAGTGAGCAATCGGCGGCCGGTCACCCACCTCTGCAACTCCCCGGGGGAGGACTCCCGGCGCAGACGCTTCTCCCCCACGGACACCGCCAGCAACCGGCGCCCCTCCAGCCGGGGGGCCAAACCCAGTCGGATTACTTCTACTTCGGGGAGTTCGGGCATAGGAGTAAACGAGTTGCGGGGAGGGCCGGGGGAGTTTTCTGTAAGTGCTCCCCCGCCCTCCCCTCAAACTCTCCTCCCAACCCCCTTGTAGGGGCGGACCCATGTGTCCGCCCGATCTGAGGGCGCACACGCGGGTGCGCCCTACGGGGGTTGGGGGTGGGGATTTGGGGGAGGGGGCAGGGGCTAGTGGCACAGGCGTCCTCGCCTGTAGAAACCCCTGGCCCCCTCCCCCAATTAAAACAACATATCAATGAAATGTTCGTGGTACTCTTTCAGTTCCTTATGGCATTCGCCGCAGAAGAGGCGCACTTCCCCCTGGATTTCGGAGTCGTCGCTCACGGCGGTGAAGCTCCCGTCTTCGTTTTGCACGTAGAAGGTGGTGATGGTCACCCCTTCGGCGACTTCGTAAAAGTCCGTGTCATTGCCGCAAAAGGGGCAGGAAATTCTCATTTGCCCCGCTCTTGCTGGAGAGTTTCCGCCAGGTTCTGGCGATAGAGAGGATTGGAGGGTTCCAACTTCCGGGCGTGTTGCATTTCAATGTCCGCCCGCTTGGCCTGCTGCTGGGAGATTTGCTTTTTCCCCTGGGCCAGGTAGATATTGCTCTGGTGGGCAAACAGCCGGGCCAGGTAGAAATGGGTCCGGGCGTCTTTGGGGTTCAGTTCGTTGGCTTGCTGCAACTCCTGGCGGGCCCGCTTATACTGTTTCTGGTGGTAATGGATGATCCCCAGGTTGCGCAGCAACCGGGGACGCGCCTGCTTGTCCTGGGTTTTCAAGGCCTTATAAAGCAAAATCTCCAACCGGGCCATGTTTTTGTCATCCTGGAAAGTGGCGATTTCATCGGCCAGCATGCGATCGCTGAGATTCGCGGCTTCCACCGGCGAGATGCTTTGCCCTTGCAGCGCGTCCTTGAGAAGGGCCTGATCAGGGGTTTTAAGAGATGAAGATTCCTGAGGGGGTGGCGCATACTGGGGCTGCTCCACTACCGCCACACCGCCGCCGCATCCCGCCGCCGTCGCCGCAAAGAGTGCCACCACCCACCAGACCCGAAACTTAGCTCCGTCAGTCAAATCAGGCCTCGCCCAGATTAAGGATTAGGGAAGTATTATCCCATGCAGCGAAGCCCCGTCAACCCCTTTTTAACTCCGGGTGAAAGGCAGTAGTGTCTGCAGGCTATTTGCAGGAACTCGTTCCCAAGCTCCCGCTTGGGAACGAAATTTGCGGCCCAAGCTCCGCTTGGGCACCTTTGAATTAAATAGCCTAGCCGATAAGAAGGCAAAGCAGGAGCTTTTCCAGAAAGGGGGGATGTATGGACCTGGACGGCCATTTGTGCGGATACGAAATTAAAGTTCAGAGTTCAAAGTTCAAAGTTGAGACCTCTGCCAAAATCTAAATGTGGGACACCCGCCCTCGGGTGTCATACGCTATATAGGCGCAGGCGAGGGCGCCTACGCTACATTTTGATTACATAAGTGAATGTTTAGATTTTCGCAGAGGTCTTAAGTTCAAGGTTAATGTAGATGCGCACTGCGCACCATTGTTCGCTGGTGGCGGGCGAGGACGCCCGCCCTACGGGACTTTTCATGGTTTACGGGTGGGCCGAAGGCCCATGAGGAACTGCTTAGAAAAGTGGCTAAATCGGGGTAGGGTATTTTTTTCTTGACGTAAGCGTTTAAACGGTTATATTCATATTATGAAAGACGAAGCCCGGCTTTTTAAATCCCTGGCCGACGAAACCAGGCTGAAAATCCTCTGGCTGCTAATGGAGGAAGAGGAGCTCTGCGTCTGCGACATCATGCGGGGAGCTGCACCTGCGAGGTGCCGGCCCGGGCTTGAGTTGGCCGGCGCAAAAATTTCTTAGGCGCATATATCTATCCAACGGATAGACGAGTATCTTTAAGGGAAGAGTAGAGGAGCAAACATGGCGACTACTTTAGCCAAGAGGCTGTCCACGGTGGAGCGGTTTCTCACCCTGTGGATCTTCCTGACCATGGCCGCGGGAGTTTTCTTGGGTTATCTGGTGCCCAGCTTCACCCGGTTTTTGACCTTTTTCCAGGTGGGCACCACCTCCATTCCCATCGCCGTGGGCCTGATCCTGATGATGTATCCGCCCCTGGCCAAGGTGCGCTACGAGGAACTGCCCCTGGACGTGTTGCGCATCGCCGTTCCCCTGGTGATCTATTTTGTGATGATGTTTTTTGTTACTTTCTATATGTCCGCCAAGGTGGGAGCCGGGTATCGCATTGCCACCACCCTCTCCTTCACCGCCGCCAGCAATAACTTTGAACTGGCCATTGCCGTGGCCGTGGCGGTCTTCGGCATCCAGTCCGGGCAGGCCTTTGCCGCGGTGATCGGACCCCTGGTGGAGGTGCCCGTGCTTATCAGCCTGGTGGGCGTGGCCTTGCGGTTCAAGCAAAAATACTTTTCCGCGGTCAGTTACGCCCAGTCCGGAGCCGCTTCTTCGGCGCGTTCGGTGGAGGGTCAGTAGTGTCCGGGGACGGACCTAAAATCTCCTCAAGTCCGGGGAGGTCTCCCCCTCAGGGAGATTTTGGTGGCCCAGGCTTTCCAGCCTGCGTCAGCGCAGGCTAAAGCCTGTGGCTACATTTTTCATCTTTCATCACCCGTTAAGCATGGATTGCACCTGCAAAGGAGAACTTGATGAGATCTGTTGATCGTGGCCCCTTACCCCTGGTTTGCTGGATATTGGCCCTCGGCATGCTGTTTTCGGCCCTGCCGGTTTCGGCCCGGGCCGCGGCGCCCCTCAAAGCCAGGCCCGCCATCCTGGACTTCGGCCGGGGCCTGTGCCCCAACTGCAAACAGATGGAAGGAATCCTGGAGAAGATTAAGGAACGTTACGGCGGCCAGGTGGACGTTCGACTGGTCTATGTGGACCAGGATGAGGCCCTTTTTAAGCAATACCGGATCATGCTGGTGCCCACCCAGGTGTTTCTGGATGCCTCGGGCAAAGAGGTCTTCCGCCACACCGGGGTCTTCCCCCCGGACCTTTTGGAAAAGAAGTTGAGGGAGCTCAATTTTATCAAAGATCAGGGGACCTGAGACATGGGTTGGTCAGAGGCTCTAGGTCAGGTAATGCAAACGCGTCCCCTGCTGGCTTACGGCGCCTCCTATCTGGGGGGCGTGGTGGCTACGGCGAGCCCGTGCATCCTGGCCAGCATCCCTTTGGTGATCGGCTTTGTCGGCGGTTATGCGGGGGGCAGCAAGAAGCAGGCCCCTGCTGCAGAGAAAACTTCGACAGAGAGAGGCCCGTGCATGACTCTGCTTCGAAAAGTTGAAGCGTAGCGTGCGTCTTACGCACCATTAAATCTGGCTGGTGGCGGGCGAGGACGCCCGCCCTACGGGATTTTTCATGGTTTACGGGTGGGCCAAAAGCCCGTGCATGACTTCTCTGAGAATATAGACTCCTGGCCGGAAGAGCGAGGTCTCGCGGGCGGGCGAGCCTGGGAATGAGTACTGGGGGCAAGGCTATAGTAAATCGCTGGAAAGAACTCTTCTAAGGTAAGGGAAAGCCGGGGAAATATCTGCATCAAAGGTGGCGATGCCGTGCAGGACCTCCTTGGTGGAGTCGCACTTGGCAGCCTACGCTTTCAACTTTTCAGGGCAAAGCTTGGGCCACAATATGCGTTCCCAAGCGGGAGCTTGGGAACGAGTTCCTGCCGGTACTCTGTCGTACACTACTGCCAAAAGTCCGCATTTGCGACGATTATCATGGGTCCGCCCCTGCAAGTAAATACCTCTTAGAGGGCATTTGGGGATAAGAATTTCTTTTCGACGTGTTCAGGTGTACCGGAGCGGCAGGCTCATATTGTGAAAGAAGATCATTTCCATGAACTTGGCGGCCAGATAGGGATCGAACTGGGTGCCGGCCCGGGCCTCGATCATACCAAGCGCTTGGGAGATTGGGAAACGAGGTCGGTGGGGCCGATCATGCGTAAGGGCCTCAAAGGCATCCGCCAGGGCCACCAGACGGCAGAGGAAGGGAATCTTTTCACCCGCCAGCCCTTCGGGGTAGCCCCGGCCATCCCAATGCTCATGGTGGTGCAGAATGATTTCTTGTTCTTCAGGGCCCAGTCGCAGGGATTGCACCATCTCCAAACTGTTATAGGGGTGCCTCTCAATAATCACCCGCTCCGCCTCGAACAGAGCCCCCCGCTTCAGCAATATGCCCCTGGCAATCCTGACTTTGCCAATATCGTGGAAGTAGCCCACCGTTTTCAGCAACTCCAGATGGATCCGGGGCAACTGCAAATGGCGTCCGAAACCCATGGCAATAACCGCCACCCGTAAGGAGTGCCGGCCGGTGAAGCCGTCCCGGGTTTGCAGAATTCTGAGCAGGTCTCTGGTGGTGTTTCTGCCGTAGAGGCTGGCATATTCGGAGATCAGGGCGGGGTGGCGGGACATCAGGTCCACCAATCCCAGATCCATTTCCGGATCATTGATACCCAACACCACCGAACTTATTTTCCGGGGATCGAGGCGATATTGCCCTTGTCGGATAGTCCGGAGTAACACCTTTACTTTATTCGGCAGGATTTCCTGAACCGGGCCGATAACTTGCCGGGCCATTTGCCTCAGCCTGGCATCCTCTCTCACCGTGAGAGACTTCCCTGGACCCTGGAATGCTGAACCCTCCCATGGCATCGTCTTCCCTCCCCCCTTTCTTTATCGACTTCAATAAAGATTTACTTGAGAGTTAAATAAAGATTTACTTGAAATTTTCAGAAGAGAGCGACAAGCGCCACTGCATTTATAGAAATTGCTAAAGTAATTTCCATGGTAGCGGGACGACGAGCCAAGGTCCATGGGTTTTGAGGCGCAGCAAAGACGGGACTCTCAAGCTAGCCGGGTAGGGGAGGGGGGGAATTCATACCGAGTTGCTTCCCAAAGAGATTTATGAGCCCTAGAAAGAAACCTGTAGCGCCCCTTTCACGCGCCATTATTGGTGCGGGAGACGCACCTGACATTTTTGCCAATAACCAGGCTTGCATTCCGGGGCCATGGCGCAGGCTAAAGCCTGCGGCTACCTAAATACCTGCTTGAAGCAAGTTGAAATGGTGATCCCGGAACCGCGTACGGTGCGGCGCGCCGGTTGCCGCCGTTTTTCCGACTGCTATTGCCAATCGCTATTGTTGGGGAATTTCCGTTCGCTGAAAGAGGCGATAAAATAAGGTAATAAAAAAGATGACGGCAAAGACATAGTAGGCCCGTTGCCTAAGAAGCCCGCCATTGATATTGTTGCGGAACACCCAAAACCATGAAAGGGGCAGCCTGCTCCGCGTGGGGGTGGAGTCGCCTTGCGAAATAGGTTATTTCCGGTGGGGGCACAGAGTGATGCGCCCAGCCCCGAAAATTTGGCAAAGCAGACCGCAGGCCTGACCGCGCGCCGCCCGGCGCTGCAAAAACGCAAATCAAATTCTCCTCCTTGCTCTTCCTGGCACTCGACATTACTTTTATTTTAAGTTTATTATCTGGCTGTGGCGGTCAATGGGCCTGGGAGGGGGTCAGATCCCGAGGAGGCGCACCTTGCCCTAGCGGCAAAAAATTTCACATCGTCTAACCGGAGGTCATCTCTATGGGAAAGATTCTGTCTTGGACCCTGGCCGTGGCCCTTTTGGGTACGGCCATGTTGGCGGCGGCAGGCCCGGCGAAGGCCCAAGTCGAAAGGGGCAAACAGATTTACGAGGAGAAATGCACTCTGTGCCACGGCAGCGACGGCAAAGGCAACGGTCCGGCGGCGTCTTCTTTCAGCCCTCCCCCCGTTGATTTCACCGCCCCTGGCTTCTGGAAAGGTGACGTTGATAAAAAGATCGCCGATTCCATCGAGAACGGCAAGGGGGCGATGCCGGCCCTGGACTTGAGTGGGAAGCAGATCAGGGAAGTCATCGATTACATGAAGCACAGGTTTAAATAGACCGGCGCCGGCCGCAGCTTTGACGTCCGACCAGCGGCAACCACTTACAGGAGGGAGGAGAAGATGCTCAGACGCCTGGTAAGGAGTTTGTTTCTGGTCTTAGGTTCCTTGGGATTAGTCATACTCTGGCCCTCCGGTCGGGCCCAGGGGGTGCCGAGTTTCGGCCGCCAGACCGGCCTGGAGTGCTCCGCCTGCCACACGGTCTGGCCGGAGCTGACCCCGTACGGGCGCACTTTCAAGATGACCGGCTACGTGATGAGCAAAAGCCAAAAAATTTACGAGTTTCCGCCGCCCTTATCCGGTTTGTTTCAGGCCTCCTTTACTCACACCGACAAGTCTCAGCCTTCGGGAGCAGCTCCATTTAATTCGTCCGCAAACGACAATGTCAATCTGCCCCAGCAAGCCAGTGTCTATTATGCCGGCAAGATCCTCGATAAATTGGGGGCCTTCATGCAGTTCACCTATGATGGGGTGAGCAATGCCTTCATAGTGGACATGACCGACATTCGGTTCGCCGACACCACCAAGTTGGGGGGGAAACCCTTGGTCTACGGCGCTTCTTTCAATAATGCGCCCACGATGCAGGATGTTTGGAATACCGGCCCGGTCTGGGGGTTCCCCTTTGCATCCGCCAGCGTGGCCCCCACCCCGGCGGCGGCGGCGGTGATCGACGGCACTTTGAACCAGCAAGTCGGCGGCCTGGGTCTCTATGGCTATTGGAACAATTTGCTCTATGCTGAAGTCAACTTTTACCGGACTGCGGCCAATGGCTATCCCCAGTTTTTAAGCGGCGGCACCCACGTCACCAGTCTGGTGAACGGGGTGGCCCCTTACTGGCGGCTCTTTATCCAGCACCAATGGAAAAATCAATCATTGATGGTGGGCCATTACGGCATGGTGACCCAGATCTTTCCCGAGGGAGAGACCCGGGGCAACAGCGACACCTTTACCGACATCGCCTTTGACGCGCAGTACCAATATATTACCAGAAAACACCGATTCTCCGTCGCCAGCACCTGGATTCACGAGATTCAGAACCTGGGCGCCAGTTATGCCCTGGGAAACACGGGCAACCGGTCCAATAACCTGGATACCTTCAGAATCAACTTTAATTATTCCTACCGGTGCCCTTACGGCACCTTTGGGGGCAATTTCGCTTACTTCAACACCTTCGGGAGCCGGGACGAGGTGCTTTACGCACCCGATCCCGTGAGCGGCAGCAGAAATGGCCTGCCCAACAGTGACGGCTTCATTATCCAGGGGATCTATGTGCCGCCCAAGTGGGAACAGGCCAAGATCGTGGTGCAGTATACTATCTATAACAGTTTCAATGGCGCCAGGACCAATTACGACGGCTTTGGGCGCAATGCCGGGGACAACAATACCCTCTATATCCTGACCTGGCTGATGTTTTAAGGGGCCTGGCGGGCGCGGCCACTGGCCTTAGAGGCCGGCCAGACGGCGCCGATCGCCAATCGACCCATGTATCCAAAGCGTGACAATTTACCTTGATGAGCCTTACCGAAGAGAGGAAATTTATGGCCAGAATCGTGGGTGACGGACTGATCGTCAATTTGGCCCGGAAACCCGGGGAAGAGCAGCTCCTCGACCTGATGAAACTTTTCAACGACCACCCCAACCGCATCATCGTGGTGGCCGGTACGGTGGGTGCGGACGGCGCCCCCAATACCGCCCCCCTTTCCTTGATCTATGCCAAAGATGAAAAGACCCTGATGCTGGCGACCCTCAGGCACAGCACTACCAGCGCCAACCTCCGCCGGGACGGGCGCGTCTCCCTGGAAATCCTGGGCAGCGACGACCTGGTGATCGGCATCCAGGGCACCATGCGCTTGGTTAGAGAACCGCTGCAATGCAGCGAGGCCATGGCCCTATGGGAAATGCGGGTGGAAAGAGTCAAACATGACACCTCGCCGGCCCAGCGGGTCATTCAGGGCCCGGCTTCAGTGGCCCGCTCTGACAAAGCCAAGGCTTTTGAGGAAGCGGCTTTTGCCGAGGTGGTGGCCGCGGCCCGGGCCGGTTGACCATGCCGGGACCTGCGTCTTATGGAGCCAAAGAGGCGCGTCAGGCGCGCCCTTACAAGGGGCGGACTACGAAGGCCGCCCACCCAAATTCTTCATGTTTTACGGGTGCGCCCGAGGCTCATGAACGGCTGCTAAAGCCAAAACTCCGGGTACCGGCGTTTGGGGGAAAGATTATTGATCAGCAAGGCCACCATGAGCATGATGATAACTCCCGCGCCCACGGGCAGGACGGCGTAGAAAAACCCCAGGTGGTGAATCTTTTGGCTGCCGGTGACATAAATCAGCGCCGTGGCGCCGCCGGGGGGATGCAGGGTTTTGGTGGCGTGCATCACCGCGATGCTGAGGGACACCGCCAGGGCCGCGGCCAGCCAGAGATGCGGAAAGAGCAGTTTATAGACAGCCACGCCGATCAGGGCGGAGATCAGGTGTCCGCCCACCAGGTTCCGGGGTTGCGCCAGGGGACTTTTGATGGCCCCATAAATCAGCACCGCCGAGGCGCCGTAGGAGCCGATGAGCAACACCAGGTCCGTGCCTTCCACAAAACGATAATTGATTAAAGCCACCGCCCCGATACCCAGAAAGGCCCCCAGCCAGGACCAGAAGATTTCCATGAACCCCACCCCGGGTGGACTCTTGGTGGTGCCGGCCATTTTCCGGAAAAAATTCCCTCTCATGATTTTCCCCCGAGCATGGTGGCCTTGACGATATCGCCCCGGGAGACGATGCCCAGGAGACGCCCCTGGGAGTCGGTGACCGCGACCCGGTTAATTCCTTTTGCCGTGAAGACGGCGGCAATTTCCTTGACCGGAGTATCTGCCCCCACGGTTACCGCCGGGGAGTTCATGATATCCTCCGCCTTCTGCTTCTTTATGGGTAAGGCCACGCAGCCTTTGCTCTTCAGGCACCTGGCCACCAGGGACATGAAGTTCTTGGGTTCCAGGACCCCCATCTGGGTTAAAAAATCTTTTTCGGAAATCATGCCCGCCACCTTCCCGGCCTGATCCAGCACCGGGACCCCGGACACCCCTCTTTGCCCCATGGCTTCGGCCACCTCGGCCAGAGGCGTGTCGGTGGCCACGCTGACGACCTCCCGGGTCATGATCTCTTTGGCCGTCACGGCCCGGCTGAGGCGCTCCAGGGCCCGCCGGTAGGCCAGGCGGTACACTTCTTTAAAATCCCCGGGGGTGATATCCAGATATCCGGTGATCTCCTGCATCGCCTCCAGGATATCTTCATCTTCCAGGTCCGGGGCACGGATGGGTCTTTTTTTCGGATTATCGGTCATAAAAATCCCTTCTTCTGCAGGCTGTAACCTTTAACTGCGCCCGGCCAACTATATCTGGTTGAGGAAAGGGCCAATTACCTTTAAAATAATTTTAAAGGTTTTATAACATGCCCATCGACATTCTGGGATATTCCCTGGGGGAATGCAAGGGTGGAACGTGGAGGACGGCCAATCCCCAACCCTTGAAAGCGGGCAGGGTTCAAGGTTATTTGGCACTGCCATCCGGGCGGCTACCATGATAAACTTCGGCTGGTTTTCCAGCGGTCGGGACCAGGCGGCCATCGATCTTTTTAGGGCGGCGTGGCAGCGCCTGCAGAGCGGTTTCATTCCCGGGCGCCTTGCTTACGTTTTCTGTGACCGGGAACCGGGGGAGACCCCGGCCTCAGACCGGTTCCTGGCGGCGGTGCGAGCCGCCGGGGTGCCTCTGATTATCAATTCCTCCCGGAAACTGCGCCGCCTCGTCAAAAAGCATCCCCCCGACCTGGAGGCTTTCCGGGAGGGCTTCGACCTGGAGACCATCGCCCTGGTCAAGGACTTCGACGTCGAGATCGTGGTGCTGGCCGGCTATATGCTCATCCTGAGCGAGGCGCTCTGCCAGGCCTTTCTCTGCCTGAACCTCCATCCCGCCATCCCGGGGGGGCCCAAAGGGACCTGGCAGGAAGTGATGTGGCAACTCATGGCCGAGGACGCCCAGGAGGCGGGGGGTATGATGCACCTGGCCACCCCGGAACTGGACGCCGGCCCCCCGGTCGCCTACTTTCATTTTGCTTTGCGGGGGCCCGTTTTCGAGCCCCTGTGGGAACAGTTCCGGCGCAAACTGCAAGCCCAAACCCTGAAGCAGATCCAGACCCGGGAAGGGGAAGCCGAACCCCTGTTCGCCCGCATCCGGGCTGAAGAACTGCGGCGGGAGTTCCCCCTTATCCTGTTGACCCTGAAAAACCTGGCCGCGGGCCGCTTCCGCCTGACCCGCCACGGCGCCGACGTGGCCGGGAAAATCGCCCCGGCCGGCTTCGACCTCACCGCCCAGGTGGAGGAGTTTTTGAAGCAAAGTTGAGGGGAGGGGCGGGGGAGCAGGGGCTCACTTACAATCCCTCCCCTCAAGCTCCCCTCTCAATCCCCTGTAAGGGGTTGGGGGAGAGGGTTTGGGAGAGGGGGCAGGCGGCGCAGCCCCCTGCCCCCTCTCCCAAAACACCCCAAAGGAGACCCTATGCGCTCCATGCAGTTGGATACGGATTGTGAAGGGCCCCTGGCCCTGAATGACAACGCCTTTGAACTCTGCCGGGATTTCCTCAAGCCCGATGGGGACCGGTTCTTCAAGCAGGTGAGCCGCTATGACGATTATCTGGCGGACATCTTGAAAAAGGAAGGTTACAAGGCGGGCGACACCCTGAAGTTGATCCTGCCTTTCCTCAAGGCGTACGGCCTCACCAACGAGATGATCCGGGAGTATTCCCGCAAGACCTTGATGCTGGTGCCGGGGGCGGAAGCAGCCTACCGGTTTCTGCACAGCCTGAAATTTCCGATCTTTGAGATCAGCACCAGCTACCGGCAATTTGCCGAGACCGTGGGGCTCAAGCTGGGCTTTGACGCGGCCCACATCTATTGCACGGACCTGGACCTGGACCGCCATGTCGTCTTAGAGGCAGAGGCTAAGGAACTGAAGCGGCTGCAGGCGGAGATAACGACTATGCCGAAAATCGACCTGCCACCAGAAGCGGCTTCCCTGGCGGATTTGCCGGGGCCGGTGCAAGAGGCCATCGGCAGTCTGGATGAGATCTTCTGTAAAAGAATTCCGGAAATGAACATCGGCGTGCTCTACCAGGAAGTCAATCCCCTGGGGGGCGCGGAGAAGGCCCGGGCCTTATCGGAAAGCGTGGACAAGACCCAAATGAGCCTGGCGGACACCATCTACGTGGGGGACAGCATCACCGACGTCCAGGCTTTCGAGGCAGTGCGGGCCGGCGGCGGGCTGGGGATCTCTTTCAATGGCAACCGTTATGCAGTGGATGTCGCCGAAGTCATCGTCATTGCCGATACGGTCTGGCCCATTGCCCTGTTGGTAGCGGTGTTCGGCGAGTGGGGCAAAGACGGCGTGCTGGAACTGGCCGCGCCTGAGGGTCCCGGAAAATCCAGGAGCCTGATAATTCCCGAGGCCGTTATCGAACCCATCGCCGTGGGGCTGCAGGGCCACCAGTTCAACCTTTACACCGGGGGCCGGGTCGATGGGGAAAAAGTCGCCGGGGAAAGTGTAGCTATGCGCGCCAAGCTCAGGGGCGCGGCTATTGCGGCCTTGGGGTAGCAAGACCCTCCGGGGGGAAGACAAACAGGTCAAGTCTGGCGGCCCAGACTTTCCAGCCTGTGGGGGGCGCAGGCTAAACGCCCATGGCCATTTGTTGGCCACCCTCGAGAATGAAAGTTCCTTTGTAGGGGCGTGATTCATCACGCCCTTTAGGGCGCAATGAATTGCGCCCCCACATTTGGCACAGGGTGCGATTCGTACCACCCCGAGTGGACTTTCACGGTAAAGCCCGCCGCTACATCCGGCTTTTTCCTTTACCCAGCGCGGCAAAATGCTGGCCGACACTGTTGCCACGGGTCTCCTTGTCAAAAAAAAGGGCGTGATGCCTCACGCCCCTGCCGGTCTTCGTGAGCGGCGTCCAGCCCGCAGATCAAGACATTCTGTCTGGTTCTACTTTCCTTTTTTGGCGTATTTTTTCGGTTGGGCCGCAAACGTGTCTTTGCAGAGTTCGGAACAGAAATAGTAAGTTTCCTCTTCAAAATCATAGGCAAACTTGCCGTGCAGTTCGCTTAAATCCAGGTTGCAGACCGGATCGACATGGCATTCAGGCCTGATCTTCTTTTCCATCATGGAGACCTCCTCCTTTCTCTTCGCTCCACTACAAGCTAAGGCCCGAGGCGGAGAGCGTCAAGAAGGCGATTCTCGGTTCAGGGGGGCGCTTGTGCCCCGCAAGCGGGAAGGGTCCTGGCATACGAGGGCAGGTCCGCCTCTAGGTCTTGCATTTTCTGAGCAAAAATAATTCCCGAAAATCGCTCAGTTCCACGCCGGCCGCGGCCAGAGCCTCCCGCAACCGCAAGCTGAGAAGCGCGGCCAATTCCGCCTGGCGCCGGTAGTCAGGGGCCCAGCGGCTCAATTCCTGGTCGGCGTACAGAGCCGGATGGCAGTAAATTTCCGTGACCCCAGGTTGGAGGCGGGGCGCCAGGCCCAGCAGGTAATCCTCGGTCATGCGCCCATCGTTGGTGAGGCCGAAGAGGTGGTCGTTCACCAGCAGGCCGGCGGCTTCGGCCTGGCGCCGGGCCCGGCGGCCCAGCCAGGAAAAGATCAGGCCCTGGGCCACCTTCGGCCACGGATGGTCGGGGGCCAGGGCCAGAGTGGTCCGCCAGTCTTCCCGGGTCAGGCGGAGCGCCGGCACCCCGTACTCCCGGGCCAGGTCCGCAGCCAGCGGAAAAATGCCGGGGTGCATGTGCAGGTTGACGTGGCTGTTGAGAAACCAGGGGGTGAGGCCGGCGGCCAGCACCGCCTCGATCTGGGCGGCCAGTTCCCGGCGGATCTGGGGCCGCAGCCGGGAGTCCATAAAGTAGCGCCAGCCGGCCCGGACCGGATCGTCCAGGAACCGCCCCTGGGAATCCACCAACCCGGGGAGATGTTCGGGAGGCAACACGGCCCGGCCCTGGATCAGGGTGAGATGCACCCCGAGACAGAGGCCCGGGAACTCCCGGGCCAGGGAGAAAGCCTGGGCTGCGGCCGGCGCCGCCGGCATGAGACTGGCCGAACGCAATAATCCCTGGCGATGGGCCAGAACTACCGCACCATTCAAGGCCGCAGACAGGCCGAAATCGTCGGCGGTGAAGATGACTGATTTGGAGGCCTTGAGGGGAGGGCCGGGGGATCGCCGATCCCCCGCCCTGCCCTCAAGCTCCCCTCCCAACCCCATATAAGGGCTTGGGGGAGGGGGTTTGGGGGAGGGGGAAGGGGCCCCTGGCCCCTGGCCCCTTCCCCCAAAGCTACCTACCTCCTGACCCAATGGCGGCCCTCCAGGAGTGCGGCCAGGGACAGGAAGTTATAAGGGTGGAGGAAGGCGCCCAGGCCTTTGAGGAATTTCCCCTGGCGCCAGGCCGCCAGGGCGTCTGCGGTGGAGACGGCCAGGTATTGATAGACGCTGGGGTCCCGGTAGCAGTCGATGGTGCAGGCCGAGCAGCCGTCCCGGACCCGGGGGATGTGCTCCATCTCTTCCAGAGCGCCCAGGCTGTCGCCCAGGTAGTGGCAGCGGAAGACCTGGAGGCGCCAGTCCACGAAAAAATATTTATATCCCGCTAGGCAGGGGAAGCGCACCGGGCGGCCCTGGAGCTGGCGCTGCAGGTCGCTGATCCCCAGGCGCGGGTTGAGGATGAGCAAAGGTGAACTGGCCTTCAGGGTCTTGATCTGGGAAAACCAGTGGTATAGTTCAGCCGGGGTGAAGTCCACGGAATAATGATCGGCAAACCCCAGGTAGGAGGAATGGAGATGGTTGACGGGGTAGGAGAAGGTGATCCGCTCAAAGCCCAGGTCCTGCAGGAAATGGATCATGGCGTCCAGGTCATCCACTAGGCGGCTCATAGTCACTGAGGCCACCGGGCTGAGGCCGGATCGGCGCAGCCACGGCACCATTTCCCGAATATGGGCGGTGAGGCCCGGCAGACCCCGGTGGGCGTCGTGGCGGTCCTCGGAGGCGGCGTCGATGGAGACGATCAGGGTGTCCAGGCCCCTTTCCCGGAGCCCCTGGATGCGGGCCGGGGTGAGCAGCGAGCCGTTGGTGCACAGGATGGTGTTGATCCCCAACCTTTGCGCCTGGCCCAGCACGGCAGGAAGTTCCGGATGGAGCAAGGGTTCGCCGCCGGTGATGGAGAGGTAGCTGACCCCGGCCTTTTTCAGGGCGGCCAACCCCGGCAGCAGCCGGTCCGGATCGGCCATGATGCGGTCTTTGGCGGGAACTTTGGGAAAGCTGCAGAAACGGCAGCGGGCGTTACAGACGTTGGTGATGGCGATCTGGCAGAATCCCGGGCCCCCCTGAAGGAGGAGGTGGAGGATCTCTCTCAGGGTCATGGGCAGTTGCTGCCGCTTCCGGCGAGCCTTGCCTCGGGGCATTGCCGCCTCTTGAAGAGGAAGCTGAAAAATTCCCGCCCTTCCCGGAGCAGGCGGCGGCGCTCTCCCGGGTCCCGGAGCATCAGGCGGGCCGCCCGGGCCATGTAGCGGGGCCGGAAATAGAAGCGCCGGTAAAACCGGGGCACGGCCTGGAAGATGTCGGCCGCGGCCAGCCCGGGATACTGCACCACGCATTGCTGATACCCGGTATGGCCGTTGACCAGGGCATCATCCTGGAGATAGCCCTTCTCCCGGCAATAATCGTAAAACTCCGTGCCCGGATAGGGGGTAGCCAGGGAGACCTGGATGGTGTCCGGGTCCAGCTCGCAGGCGAAGCGCATGGAGGCCTCGAGACTCTGGCGGGTTTCCCCGGGGAGACCCACCATAAAGGTGCCGTGCACCTGGATGCCCAGTTCCCGGCACCATTTGGCCAGGCGGCGCCCCAGTTCCAGGGTGGCGCCTTTGTGGATATTCTTGAGGATCTCGGCATCGCCGGTCTCGAAGCCCACCACCAGGAGACGCAGCCCTCCTTCCTTCATGGCCTTGAGGGTCTCATACGAGGTGTTCACCCGGGCAGTGGCCGACCAGGTGAATTTGAGGGGGCGAAATTCCCGGCTCAGTTGCCGGGCCCGCTCCCCATGGGCGGTGAAGGTGTCGTCGTCAAAAAAGATCTCCGCGGCCTGGGGAAACAGCTCCAGGGTCCGGCGCACTTCGGCCACCACGTTGGGGACGCTGCGCATCCGGTAGCGCCGGCCCGTAAAGGTCTGGGGCCATAGGCAATAGACGCATTGGCCGGGGCAGCCCCGGCCCGTGTAGAAAGACACGTATGGGTAATGGAGATACGGGATCTGATAATGCTCCATGGTCAGGTCCCGGTGGTAGATCTCGGTGACAAAAGGCAGGGCGTCCAGGTCCTCGAGGAAGGGGCGGTCGGGATTGTGCCGGATACTCTGGCCGCGGCGAAAGCTCAGCCCCGGGATTTCCTCCCAGGGCCGGCCCTCAGCCACTTCCAGGATGGTGTAGTCGAATTCCCGGCGGGCGACAAAGTCCACCTGGGGCCCGGCGGCGAGGGACTCCTGGGCCAGGATGCTCACCTGGGGTCCCACCAGGCCCACCTCCAGCCGGGGATTCTTTTCTTTAAGCAAGCTGACGGTCTCTAGATCATGGCGGAAGGAGGGTTGGGTGGTAAAGAGGACGGCCAGTTCGAAGTCCGGGGCCAGGGCCGCCACCTGGTCAACCGTCAGGTTCTCCGGGGGGGCGTCCACCACCCGGCTGTCGGGGATGAGCCCCGCCGGGTAGCAGAGCCAGGTGGGATACCAGAAAGAGGTGACTTCCCGGGTGGCCTGATAGCGGGAGCCGGCGCCGCCGTCAAAATCCTGGAAGGACGGCGGGTTGAGGAACAGCGTACGTTTCATCGCGACCTCTTAAAGCGCTGAAACCCCAAGGGCGGGGCGAATGGGCAGATTCTAACCGAGGGGCGCGAGTTTGTCCAGGGAAATAGCAGTCCCCGGCAGCTTAGTACCGCATCCGGCTTTGTATTCTATGTTCATACCAAAAGTAACGAATCACCCCCCGGGTTAATTAATTATTTCTTTCCACCCGCTGGCGGGGGGAGAGGGCTGGGGTGAGGGGGCATTTAAAACGTTATGATATTCCAGAAATCAGCTAATGGGCAAGCAGTGTCAGAGATAGGGGAGGGGAGATAAGGGGAAAGGCAGCCACTGCCACTTAAGCGCTGTCGGGCTCCTAAATGGCGTTCATGATTGGCGGCTCGGGGAAGAGTCTGTCTTAAGTTTGATAAGTTGGGGCATAGTCAACTTAATATTGCACCAGCCGGGCCTCGGGGTGCCAATGGTTTTTGACCATCAACAGCCTGGCCTCTCGCCAATAGTCCTTGATTTCCTCCTCGCTGAGAGGCTGAGCGCCATATCCAATTTGCCTCACCTCGTGCAGGATTTCCGATGGCACCTGCAATTCGCCGGGAGGCAGGTCACCGGCCTCCCGGGCCTCCCCCAGAATCACCACCACGGGCTGGCCGTAATGGGGTCCTAGCATGGTCCAGGAGATGGTGACCGGATAGCTGACACAGCCGTTTCGATCCAGCGCCTCGCAATAAGCGTCAAATTCCGAAAAGATCGCCTTAACGTCTTTGTGTCTCATCTAGGTCTCCTCTGGGACCTGTCTTCTCCTCGGCGAATTAGGAGTTAAAAACCCTGATGGTCGCATTAATATCATCAGGGGTCTTCATTAGGTGGCGCTGCCAGGCCTCAGCATTGGTCTCTCCAACTCTCACCGGTATTATAGCCAGCTGATAATAAAAATATTTCATTAACTCAGACTGCGGAATGAATCTTACCATAGCATTATTTCCTTTCACATTAAACATTAACTATCCCTTTGCAAAACTGGTCGGAGCCGTCTTCCAGTCGAGTACCTGTCCCTCCGGAATTTAAATTTCCTCAAAGTAAATCCTTGGTCCCCTCACCATGGATGTCTGCTATTGACGTTGCCGGTTCGCTTTCCGGGCTAGGACGCCAGCGTTCAGCGTCAGTTGCGGTTGCGGCGGCCAAAGGAGCATTTTGACTGCGGCCCGTCTTCCTTGACTGCCAGGAGTCGTCCGTCTACCAGCCGGCCGTTGAGCATGGCAATGGCCTTCTGGCTTTCCTCTTGGGTTTTCATCTCCACAAAGCCGAAACCGCAGGTCTGCCCGTTGTGCAGATAGGTGATGATCCTGGCTGAGGCCACCAAGCCGGCCTCAGAAAAAAGGGTCTGCAACTGTTCTCCGGTCATTTGGTGGGGCAGGTTGCCCACGGATAATCTTTTACTCATGATCTTCTCCTTGTCGGTCTTATCGGGAGGCATTTATTTGGGCCTTCTCTTCAGCCGCCCCGGCGCAGAGCAGTTCGGTCCACGTGATGGAGACGGCGCCCTTTTCAGGCTCTTCGAGTCCCAGCTCAATCATCCTGGCCGGGAGATCGGGCTTCCGGCTCAAAGTCCGGCGCCGGAAAGGGCTCCAGAGTAATTTTAGGAGATCGGCTTTCTTCATATGTCGGGCAAACATCCGCAGGAGATTATAGGTGCAAAGGGGACGCCCGAAAAGGCGACGGACAAAAAGCAAGGCGTACCCTTTCATGCGCAGGCGATTCACCCTCGCACTCGGTAGAACGGTGGGGTCAACGTCCGAGCACTTGAACCATTTGTGCCAATCGCGCGTGTCGTCAATGATCCCGCGGTCGATATACTCCTGCCATAAAGGGGTGCCCCGGTAAACGCATAAGCGATTGAAACCAAAGGTGTCCAGCTTCAGCCGGGCGGCAAAACGGAAGCTGGCCAGGATATCTTTCTCGGTTTCGCCGGGAGAGCTAATGACAAAAAAGCCGTGCACCCGATCGATGCCATGCCGCTTCGCTTCACTGACCGCGTGTTCCACCTGCTTCAGGGTCTGCTTCTTGTGCAGCCGGTCAAGTGCCCTTTGCGTCCCCGCCTCCACCCCAAACGCCAGGAAGGTGCAGTTGGCCTTTTTCATCAGCGGCAGTTGATCCACCGCCACCGCATCCACCCGGCCTTCGCAGCCCCAGCGGAATTTGAGGCGGCGCGCAATGATGCCCTCACAAATTTCGCTGATGCGCTTACGGTTAAGGAGAAAATGATCATCGGTCAGATAAATGGAGCGATAGCCCAGATCGTTAAGTTGCTGCATTTCTCCCAAAACATGCTCCGCGGAACGGTGGCGCCATTTGCCCTGGGAAAGGGACGGGATATCGCAATATATGCAGGAATAAGGGCAGCCGCGCGATGTCTGCATGGTGCAGAATTTATCCAGAGAGAGGACCGCGGGGACGTCCAGGGGCAATGACTCGATGTAGTCGATGGGAAGGCTGGTCCGGTCAGGGTAAGGAAACTGATTCAGATCGCGAATAAGCGGACGTGAGGCATTCCGAACGATCCCAGCGGCGTTACGCCAGACCAGGCCAGCCACGGAGCCTGGATCATCAAGGTTGTTCAAGTAGTCCGGTAGAAGCTCTTCGCCCTCCCCGACCGCTAGGCAATCAATGTCAGGGCAGTCTGCCAGGATGCGGTCCGCATTCATGGTGGCAAAGGCTCCGCCCATGATGATGGGGATTTGCGGCGCTCCCAACTTTAATCGCTGGGCCAGGTTTTTGAGCGCCGGGTAGGTGGTCGTGGAGAGGCAGGAGAGGCCAATGACGTCGGGCCGCTCTTCTGCTACAGCCTGAGCGATGTGCTCCGCCTGCATCTGCGGGTGACACGTGTCAAACAGCCGCACTGTGTGGCCATACCGGCGCAGGACCGGAGCGAGGGTCTGGATCCCCAGGGGCGGAAACCCCATCACTTTGATCCGGCCATTGTCAGACCTTGATCTATCCAGCTCCTTGGGGAGTAATCGCCAAAAATTTTCATCTCTAACATAAACCAGAAAAGCCTTCATCAGAAAATCCTTCGCATCCGCTGACGCAAAAGGCATCGCGGGGGTTCGGTTTCCGAAAAGAAAGGCGGCCGGGAGGCCGCCTCTTGATTACCCGGAAGTCCAAGGACCGGAAAGGGCTAGTGCCCGCCTCCGACCGCCTGAACCCCGCTGCTAACGGTAACCGCCGCGGCCGCCGCCGCTAAATCCGCCTCTTTGCTGCGGCTTGGCTTCATTCACCGCCAGGGGGCGCCCATCTATATTCCGCCCGTTCAGCATGGAAATGGCCTTCTGGCCTTCTAATTTGGTCTCCATTTCCACAAAACCGAAGCCGCGGGGTTGGCCCGTGTGCCGGTCGGTGATGATCTTGGCGGAGGTCACTTCGCCGGCCTCGGTAAAAAGAGTGTTCAGCTGTTCTTCGGTCATCTCGTAGGACAGATTGCCCACGTATAATTTCATACTCATATCTTCTCCTATTGTTGGTCTTACCGGGATGGACTTGCCGGAGTCTTTTGCCGGCAGGTCTGCCCTGTCAGGACCTTTAAGTTCCTTCTTCAACCACCCCCGGCATTTCCTCCGCCGGCGGGGTAGTGATTTTGTTCTGGCGACGTTTCATTTTTTCGTCGTTCTTCTCTTTGCGGGCCATCTCTTTGGCGCGCTTTTGCCAGCCGTAACGGTTTCGGGCCAAGTTCTACCTCTCTAAGCTCAAGGTGTCGGAACTCCGGAGATCCCGAGACCGCCGGAGTGCCGATCATCAGGCGTTTCAGCCTAAAGTTTTACTACGTTTTGGGCTTGGGGCCCCTTGGGACCTTGGGTTACTTCAAATTCCACCGCCTGCTCTTCTGCCAGGGAACGGAAGCCTTCGCCTTGAATGGCGCTGTGATGCACAAACACATCCGGACCGTTTTCCCGAGTAATAAAGCCAAAGCCCTTCGAGTCATTAAACCATTTTACCGTACCAGTTTCCTTCATGATGAAAAAACCTCCAGCAAATACTGCAAAGATATTCCTGCCAAAAAAGCAGGGCGCACAGCAGTCAGGCAAAAAAAAATCGGCCGGGAATTAGCACCCCCGTCCGATTTTTGTCCAGGCCTTGTGGCCCTGATTTCAGTCTGACATGCTAAACTTGAAAATATTTTACACAAAAATCGTTCAATGTCAAGCTAATTAAAATAATGGTCCGCAGGCTCTCGGGGGCTCCCATTGAGCCCCTATAAATAATAGGAGTTATTTTATCATGCGCCCATCCAGGTGACTTAGGCGAAAAAAATAGAATCTAGTCAATATATAAGTTACACTATTCAGTTGAGTGGCAAAGGAGGAGTATCTATGCGTAAGCGCATTATCGGTCAGGGCCCTCGTGAGGTCTCAGCGGCCGAGCAGGGCTGGCTAGACCTTGAACGCCTGGCACAGGTCGAAATCACGTCCGAAGACGTCGACTACCCGATTGAATCGGCACTGATTCCGGGCACGGGTTTAGGTTGGCGGGCGGCGCAGCCTGGGGAGCAGACGATTCGCCTCCAGTTTGATGAGCCCCTGAGACTCAAACGGATCCACTTAGTGTTCCAGGAAGATGAGCACGAGCGCACCCAAGAGTTCGTTTTACGGTGGTCACCAGACGGCGGTCAGTCGTACCGGGAGATTGTGCGCCAGCAGTATAACTTCAGTCCACCGGGGGTGGCACGTGAGGTCGAAGACTACGACATCGATCTAGACGGTGTCACGGCGCTCGAATTGAGGATGGTGCCGGACATCAGCGGTGGCAGCGCCCGGGCATCGCTGGCGCAACTGCGTGTTGCGTAATTATCTGACTGACTTCGGCCATTAGTGCAAGGGAGGTAGCCTAACAGGAGAGTGCGATGGACGAACAGGAAGCCAAAAAGGAAATAGCACGAGCAAAAGAGGAACTTCTGAAAGCGAAAGCCAAACTAAAAGAATTAAACGCTAAACTAATGGAACTCTCGGAGGTGATGGAAAAAATAGAGGCAGCCCAAGGTCGGCTGCAGAAAGTGGAAGAAAAACTGTTTCTCGAAAGTTTTAGCAAAAAATCGTTTTTCCACCGCGTCGATAATAAAAAACATTAGAAGGGCTCGAAAGCCGCGTGACCCCCGCCAAAACAGGCCGGGTGCGCCGGGTGGATACGTCAGACCGAGTTGCATTCAAATGTTGCTTTTGTAGCCGCAGGCTTAAGCCTGCGCTGCACAGGCGAGACGCCTGTGTCACCAAGAAAAATTGGAAAAATATTCGATTGGCCGCAACTCGGTATCAGACCAGCTTATTGAGGCCCTGAAAGACCTTTATACCAAAAGAAAGCGAGAAGCCTTACAGGAGGGCAGGGGGGAAGTTTTGGAAACGGTCTTTCACCGGGGCGGCAAGCACATGGAGCAGAATTATATCCGCCGGGTATTTAAACGGCTGCTAACGAGGGCGGGGCTTCGGGAAATCCGGCTGCTTGATATCATACTGAGTTGCGGGCTTGACGGGTTGACTCAAATTTGAAAGATTGGATCGGATAAAAGTTCATTTGAAGCCCTGAGGATTTCAACTCAGGGCTTTTTCATTTTAAGAGATTTCCATATTCGAATCATCTGCAAAGATTCTCAAAAGACGGATAGTTGGCAAACTATCATTCATTGTTTAAATCAGGGAGGATTTCAGAAACAAGTGGATATCGGCAGGCTTGAACGGGAAAGAAAAAGCATCGGACGCACCGACATTTTTTTAGCCGAATCACAGGGTATGGCAAGAAATCATAGAATTAAATAAGGAGTTTTATTTGAGGGTATATAAGCCTTTTCGGGGAATGCTTGTCGAAGCAAAAAGTCTAACCATTTCGTCAAAGTAATAGGCCTCCCGCTTTTCTATCCAATTGACAGAAAAATCTTTTTGAAATAGCTTGTACCGAAATTTTGATTGGATTACCCTTACTCAGCGCCTTTCATATAACCTCTACCCTTTCGAGCCTAAGCGCAGCCCCCCGTGAATGAAAAAGGTTTCGCCGGAGACGGCCTCGTTGCGGTAAAGTTCGCCGATTAAAGAGGCCACTTCCGCAGGTTCAACGAGACGGCCAATTGGCACTTGGGCCAGAATCTGCTCCAGGGCTTTTGGATTCATGCCCTTGACCATAGGGGTGGCCACATATCCCGGAGCAATGGCGACGCAACGGATCTTATCAGCCAGGCCACGCCGGAAGAATTCTGCGGTAATGACCTTGGGCATCACCGACATGGCGGCTTTACTGGAGGAATAGTTGATCTGGCCTGCCGTCCCCAAGGAGCCGGTGGAAGAGAAGAAACAAATTAGCCCCCGGCAATTGTGATTAATTGTAATAGACAAAACTTGATCTGACGGTTAAGAATTAACTGACAAAGAAGCAGTTAAAGGTTGAAGCCTATCGAGCATCTTCTCATCTGCCAGATATCTCGCGTCCAGGAAAGTTTGTAAAGGGGTT